>Ga0181567_10003483_pt1 | contig 11636 bp, 6 predicted proteins | sample 101ome_14_FD_133761 | JGI IMG/M metagenome (GOLD analysis project Ga0181567, IMG submission 133761) | Coastal salt marsh microbial communities from the Groves Creek Marsh, Skidaway Island, Georgia - 101403AT metaG (megahit assembly) | ecosystem: Environmental > Aquatic > Marine > Intertidal zone...
AATAGTGAATAAAATCCATCACAGAGTAGGGTTGATCTGGCGTATGCGTATCAATAAGATGATGTGGAACTTTTTGTTGATCTTCTTTAGAAACTTTAGCCGTACCAATATCCATGCCTTGATATACTTGATAGGAATCTGCAGAAATAATTTCAGCTCCATGCTTTTGAGCTAAAGATAAGGCTAGGTCTGATTTTCCTATAGCTGTAGGGCCAATAATATACAGTATTGGTTTATCAAATGTTACATCAAAAAAATTCAATGTTTTAAAATCCTTTTTTTTCGGTAATTTTACATTAAGTAACCAATATACACTAATTGTAATTATTTTAAGGAGAAATATCGTGCAATCAAAGAAAAATCAAAAACAAGAATCATCCAATGAGGTATTGATACTGGAAGGTGTGTTTTTTATTCGTGTTGATGCGATAAAAAATCAAGCTCACATTGCTCAAGAAGCATTAAAAGAGATGAAGACGTTTATTTCTAAGAATTAGTAAATTAAATTTTAAAACGTTAATTTTTTATTTTTTAAACAAATTTGGCAAGTTAATAAACACATTATCAATAAAAAATCCAAAAATAAGTGCTAATGTAATTTGTGCTTCTATATGTGTTATTACAGAATTTTTATCAAAAAATGCAGGTATTAGATGATCTATAATAAGAGCTGATACCAGTATACTAAATGGATAGTTAATCAAATAGGTTGGAAATAAATCTATAATTCTTCTATCAGGAAAAACGTAACCTCTTACTTTGCAGTCATTAATAATACTTCTAGCACTAGCTAAGAAAAATCCTATACTAACCCAGCATAATATTTGCGGGGTTACTAAATTCTTTACTCCAGAAAAAAGACAGGGTAATTTCAAGAAATTTAATTTAGAAACTAAAACCCATAAAATTAATAATGTAATTATAGTACCAATAAACTTACCTAATAATCTTGGGTAGGAATTTATATAACGTTTTTTAAACAAAGGTATATACAAGTATTTAAAGCAAAATGAACGCTTCTTGCCCTTATTTGAGCATTTTATATCTTGGTCATTTGAATTAACATCAGCTTCTTTATTCTCAGAAGAAGATTTTTTTTCCATTTTTTTTTAAATCAACGTCAGCTTATTAACAACTACAGATAACGCTGATAATGAAATAGAATCAACCCCAATTAACGATGACATATCCTGTTTGTATGATGTTAGATTCGAATTATAAAGCGATTTGATAAACTCTTCCGTCACACCTTGTGATTCATGACATTGAGTAACGCAATGTTTGATTATTGCTAATTTCTGTTGTGATAATATCTGATGTAATAACTTATGTTGTTCTACTTCCCACGTGGAAACTAATGTTGTGCTATCTAACATGGTTAATAATTGCTCAAAATCAAAATATGTATAAATAGTATTAATAGACTGAAATAAGTGTTCTTGTTGAGATTTTGAAATAGATTGATAAATACTATAAAAAGGAATAAAGTTACGCGCACTTAAATAGAGCATCGACGGTGAATTATCGAGCATTGTAGCGTTATTAGCTAAGAAGAGCTCATGGGTTTGATAAATAAGATCAAAATTTTCAAGAGAAAACATAGGTTCTTTTAATAATAAAGCATCTAAAACCATATAGTTTAAATAGCCTTCTATAGCAATAAGGTCATGATATTTTTGTGCATACGATTTTTTTTCAGATAAAATTTGTTCACGTTTTACATCACAGGAAAAAAGTTGATTTAAACAATAATAGGCATTGGCAATAACATCGATGGGTTTACCACTAACTTCTTTCATAAAATTAATTGAAAGAATACCCGCATTATTAATGCAATAATTTGTTAGAGCGGTGGCTGTAATTTCTTTGCGCAAGGGGTGATTAAATAGTTCTTCATAATAGGTTTTAGAAATATGATGTGGGAAATAAGATACATATAAGGTTTCATAGATTGGGTGGGTGAGGAAATCACTACGTAATAAGTTTTCAGATACGTCGAGTTTTACCAACGATTGTAACTGCGCAAGTAATGGGCGTGGTAATGGCAATTTTTTCTTATCAAGTTCATCAAACTCAGAAGGCTTAGGAATAGCATCTGTTTTTGGATTAATTATTCCGTTTTGAATCAACTGATTAATCAGTGTTTGATAAGGAAAAATCGTTTTTTGTGATCGAATTTCTTCCATAGAAATGAGTTGATGCTGTAATTGATTGTTATGTAAAACCAAATCAATAACATTATCAGCAAGTTTCTTTAATAGTTTTGAACGCTGTTTTTCAGTTTTGAGTAATTTTTTTGATAAAAGATGTTGAAGAAATATTTTTAAGTTTACTTCATAATCTGAAATATTAACTCCAGCAGAATTATCAATAAAGTCTGTATTTAACTTAACTGCATTTTCACTTAAATAAAAGCGAGCATGTTGAGTGATAGCCAAATTAGCACCTTCGCCAATAATCGTTGCTTGGCATTCATTTGCATTAATTCGAACAGAATCATTAGCTAAATCACTAACAAATGCATGCGATTGATCATGTCCTTTGATATACGTTCCTATACCTGCAAACCATAGTAATTCTACGTTACATTTTAAGATAGCGTTAATTAGCTCAGAGCCATTTAAACTATTTGATTTAAGACCAAGCATTGTTTGAGCTTCGGATGAGATAACAATGTTTTTTGCAGAACGATCATAAACACCGCCACCTTTACTAATAAGAGTGGGATTATAATCTTTCCATGTAGATTTTTCTAAATTAAATAAACGCTGTCTTTCTGTCCAACTTTGTAAGGGTTTTGGATCCGGATCAATAAAAATATGGATATGATTAAATGCTGCAATCAAGCGTGTTTGTTTTGATAGTAACATTCCATTGCCAAATACATCGCCAGACATATCGCCAATACCAATACAAGTGAAGGGCTCTTTATCGATATCTTTATTTTGCTCTTTAAAATGTAATTTAACACATTCCCAAGCACCTTTAGCTGTAATTCCAAGATCTTTATGATTAAAGCCATTACTTCCACCTGATGCAAAGGCATCATCAAGCCAAAACTGATGGTCATGGGATATATCATTAGCAAAATCTGAAAAAGTAGCCGTTCCTTTATCAGCAGCAACTACCAAATAAGGATCATCTGCATCATAACAAAGAACCTTATTGGGTTTGATGATACCTGATTCTGGTGATGTATTATCAGTTACAGATAACAAGCCCTTAATAAATAATTGATACTGTTTTTTTGATTCTTCTAAAGGATCACTATCCGCAAGACTTTTTTTAATTACAAAGCCACCCTTTGATCCGTTAGGAACAATCACAACATTTTTTACACGTTGCGTAGATGCTAAGCCTAGCACCTCGCTCCGAAAATCATTTAAACGGCTTGACCAGCGAATACCACCACGAGAAACCATGCCAAAACGAATATGAATTCCTTCCATTTCCGGATGGAAAACAAATATTTCTCGAAATGTCTTTTCTTGGGTTGTGATAATCGCATTTCCATCAATTTTTAAGCTTAATAATTGAGATGATTCAAGTTCATGTTGAAAATAATTTGTTCGAAGCGTATGTTTAATTAAGCTAAATAACCATTTAAAAATAAAATCTTCATCAATATCTGAAACATTAGATAAAGAGTCAAAAAACTGCTTTTCTCGTACATCACATTGGTTAATATGACTTGATGATGCTTTATGGGAATCTGTAAACGTAAATTTTTCGAAAAAATAATTGATAAGATACTCTGTTGGGAGCTGATGTTTAAGTAATGTTTTATCAATTTTATCTTTTGTATAGTTCGGTTTTAATTGAATTAGATAATTACGATATGCTTGTAAAATAAAAATATGTTTCCAAGATAGCTCTGTACAGCTAATAAGTCCATTAAGAGGATCATTTGGAAGTTTATGATTGAAAATAGCTTTTAATAAATCTAAAAAACGTGGTTTAAAACTCTCAAAGTCTGGAGAGTAGGTAGCTGTATCTAAAAACTTTATTCGAAAGGCATGGATATAACCAATCATCTCAGTAAGTGATCCAACGCGTGTTGTAAGTTCATCAAAGAAATAAATATTTAAGTTTTGAAAAATTGGAATGAACTGAAATAAATCAATTTTTTCATAATGATAAATATTAAGTAACGATGCTTTGCCTGATAGTAAGGAATCTTTAAATACAAAAGGAATTAAATTAAATTCTGTTTCCTTTGTTTTGTTTGATTTTTCAAATAATTCAATATCAATAATGGTATGTTCGGGGGTGCGTCTAATTTTATGGTGTTCTGGAAATAAATTATGGTAGCTTTGATAAAGAGATTCACTTTTTCTTTTTGAAAATTTTTTGTCTAGTTCTTCTTTTAAACGTTCATCCCATGATTTAAGTAAATTAACAACATCGCTTTCTATTTTACCTAAGTCCGGATGAAAGTCTGGCATATTAGGTTGATCAAAATAAATATGTAGTCGCGCATATAATTCACCTGGAATTACAAGATAGTCATATCCTTGATGAGGTATGTTTTCTAATAAATAAAAAAGTATTTTTTTAATAGTTTGCTCAGAAAAAACATTGTTGGGAATAATGCCTAATAAAAATAACTTAGATTTATCAATTTTGCTTCGCGTAAAAAATGCAATATCATTGGGATTTGTTATAGATAAAAGGTTTTCAACAATTTGTTGTAAATTTTCAGTAGGAGTCTTAAATAATTCAATTTTAGGAACATCATTGAGTAATCGAATAGTTTGGTTGTATTGATGGCTTCCTTTCCAAAAGCGTTTGTTTTCGATGATTTTTTTGATTTTTAATTTTATAATCGGGGTTTCTGTGTTTTTTGCAAGTAAAGAACTTCGTTTTAAAAGACCAATAAAATTGTAATTAATCCATTTGTTTTTTCCTACTGGAATTTTCAAGCTTACTCTCATCAAATTTTCAAATCGTTTAACAGGGCTTTTAAATCTAAGTGAATCAATAATATATGGCGAACGATAATTGGCACGTAACTTAACCTGATCTTTTGTAACTTCTAATAATTCTGATTCTGAATAAGTAATATAATCTTTTGCTAGTATCCCAAGTTGTTGAGATTTATTAACCGATATCTGGGTTCGTTTTGAGGTCTCTTGAATCGTAAATTCAGCATATCCAAAAAACGAAAAATTATCACTTGATAACCAATCAAGTACTTCGACCCATTCTGTATGAAAATCAATCTTTGGCGTTGGAACTTTAGCTACATCACTTTGTACTGCACTTAACTTTTGTAAAATAGCATCATGATCTCGCGTAATACTAGAAACTGCATAAAGGCGCTTTAATATTTCTGATTTTAGATCATCAATAGATACAGTTAACGTATCAAAAGTACATTCTACATAGCAAACAGAGTAGCGCATGCTTTCTTGATTTGGATAATCAATTAAAACAACTTTATTTTTTTTATTAATATAAACAGATAAGAGTGGATGATAGAGTTTTGTAATTACCATATTAAATTGTTTAAAGACATTCTCTAGAGTAAAAATAAGATAAAAAGCATCGGGTGAAATAATTGATATTTTTAATTTATTTTTAGTAATGGGAGAAATAGTTAATTCTTTTTTTTCAGAGGATTCAATTACGCGAATAAATTGATTAAATTGATCTTCGATAAAATTATGTAGGTTTGCTACAGTTTCACTTTGCAGAGACTTTGCAGGCAAAGATTTTAAATAGCATTGGCTAAACTGTGATAATAAAGGATTATCAGAAAACTTTTTTGATAAGGTCTTTTCAAGCATTGCTTTATGATCATCAATTTGATCTTGTGTTAATTTATTTGTCATAACTATTGTATATTTTACAGCTTATTTTATCTTTTACCATATTGCCTTTTAAAATTAATTTACTTAAGATTCCAAAAATGAGAAAAACAAAAACATTTTTAATAGATATAGGAAACTCTTTTTGTGCGTTTTGTGAGTTAACAGACGCTGGAGAATTTAGTAAAAAAAATCAGATTCCTACCAAAAATTTAACTCATGAATGCGTTCAAGAATTCTTTAATGAAGCACTTTGTTATATCGCTTCCGTTGTTCCTGATAAAGATGATTTATTTAAAGCCTTAAAATCATCACAATGTATATTTATTAATCATCACATAGCAATGCCTCTAAAGGTGAATCTATCATCCCCTGAGGACGTAGGGGCGGATCGACTTATGACGGCCTTAGGTGCTTATCATGTTTATGGATGCCCAGCATTAGTAATTGATTCTGGAACGGCATTAACATTTTGCTTTGTAAATCAAAACGGTGTGTATGAAGGTGGGGCGATATTTCCAGGAATGAGACTGTGTTCGTGGGCCTTAAATGACCAAACAGCAAAGCTGCCACTCGTTTGGGTAGAAACAAAAGAGTCGTTGTACGGAAAAAACACGGAAGACGCCATTAAAGCAGGTCTCTATCATGGTTTTTTTGGAATTATCGAATCAATGATAAAGCAATATCGGCAAACGTATAATGATATTGTTGTTGTAGGTACGGGTAGCGGTTTAACTGTATTTAAAGATAAGCTATCGCTGGATGTTTTAGATGATGAGTTGATCTTTCATGGATTAAAGTATATTGCTTTAAATTACTAATAAAAGGTTTACACTTACTAATTTATGAATTCATTAATGACAATAAACTATGATATTGATCGTGTGATAGGCGCGGCCCAAACTGAGTAACGAGCATTCCAGCAGCTTCGTTACCAAAGATACCGGCCTTTTCATACGTGTTTTGGGTAAGAAAAGCAGATAAAAAAGCCCCGGCAAAAATATCTCCAGCACCAGTGGTATCAATGGCGGTTACTGACTTTCCAGAAATTACGGAGCGTGTTTGTCCATCATAGGTAATAGCCCCATGTTCTCCTCGTGTAATAACATAGGTATGCGTATAACTAAGTAAGGCAGATTCTGCTTCAGCAAGTGATGGTGTCTGGGTAAATGATAAGGCTTCGGCTTCATTGCAAAAAATGATGTCCATTTTTTCTTGGCATAATGAAATAAAGGCTTCTTTGAAATAAGCAACAATACCAGGATCCGAAAGCGATAAGGCGCGTTTGATACCCTGAGAAAAGGCATAGGTGGATGCTTTTGTTATTGTATTAAGATTCTCAGGATTTGTGACCATATAGCCTTCTAAATATAATAGTTTAGACTGATTAATAAGTGTTTCAGATATAAAATCCGTGGTCATTTGAGCACTAATTCCAAGGTAAGTACTCATAGTTCGTTGTGAATCAGGGGTGACTAAAACAACGCAACTTCCTGTAGGTAACGATGATTGGGATGCTGTTTTTGGTTGATATGAATCAACGGTAAATTCAGTAAGATTGTTAAAATAGGTTTGTCCGTTTAAATCTGAGGCAACGCGACATAATTGAATACATTTTGAGCCAAAACTTGCAGAGGCAACAAGGGTATTTGTTGCCGAGCCTCCACAGCTAGAAATAGAAGGGATTTGTTTGTGATCAAGAAAATTAATGAGACGTTCTTGTTCTTCTTTGGTAGCTAGGCTCATCTGGCCATGCGTTAACTTTAACTCTTTAAGTAATTCAAATGAAACATTGTATTGCTGATCAACCAAGGCGTTGCCAATGCCACAGATGTCATAGTGCTTGGTCATGATAGTTGAGTTAAAACCTTGTAGTCACGATCGGAAAGATACATGTCATTATCTCGTAATGAAACCGTTTCATCACGTTTCCATGATCGCTCGCAGCGTGGCTCATTACGTAAATCTCGAATTTCAATCAATTCATTATCATGAAACTGGATACGCGAAACACCAAAAATATCTGTTAAATCTAAATATTCTGATTGAAATTGTTTTAATGATAAAGGAAGAATTAATTCTGCGTCTAAGGCATTTTCAATTCCCTTATCTTTATAGCTTTCAAGAATCTTTTGGGCTTCTTGGCGTGTAGAAAATAAAAGATTCCATGCCTCTAAAGATGGGCTGGCAGGAATTTTAAATAAGGGCGCTAGTGGAACCGTTGCTGATTTATCTTGATATAATGATTGATATGCTTCATCACTGGTATGAGGAAGAATGGGGTAGATGAGTCTAATTAGTTTTTCAAGAATAATCTGATATGTAACTTGAATGCGAACTCGCTTTGTAGCCTGTGGTGCATCGCAATATAGCGTATCCTTGGTTATAGCGCAGTAAAACGATGACAATAAGTCTGTACAACACTCATATATAAGTTGATGTGCTTGTTTAAATTGAAATGAATCATAAGCCTTATGTATCGATGATTCATAAAAATTCAATTTTCCTAAGACATAAGATTCAATAGATGTTTCTGGAAATAATGTACTAAAGTCTGAACAGATAGCGTCATTGGAACGTAGGGTATAGTGGGTTAAATTACTTAGTAAAAATCGCAACGTATTACGAATTTTTCGATACGTTTCTGAGGCATTATCAAAAAATGACATATCCACTTTAATATCATTTTCATAATTTAGGGAACTTACCCACCAGCGGGTCACTTCTGCGCCATACTGAGCTAAGATATCACTTACATCAAGCGTATTTCCTAATGACTTACTCATTTTTCGACCTTCTTTATCTACAATAAAGCCATGAGTGAGTAATTGCTTATAAGGCGCACGTTGATGAACCCCTAAGCATGTTAGTAGCGATAAATGAAACCAGCCACGATGTTGGTCTGATCCTTCTAAATATAAATCTATGGGAGTTTCGCCATGCTGAGGTTGCATTACAGCATGCCAAGAAGAGCCAGATTCAAACCATACATCAAAAATATCATATAATTTTTCAGCGTTTTCTTTTTCAAAGGAATCCGGGCAGTCCGGGTCATTAGCCATATCATAATCTGCTAATAGTTCTTGGGCAGATTTTTTAAACCATGCATCAGAACCTTCCTGTGCAACGATATCCGCAATATGAGCTGTGGTTTTTTCGGTTAGTAATATGGTATCGCCAGATTTAAAAGCCGGAATAGGCAGCCCCCAAGATCGTTGTCGAGAAATGCACCAATCAGGTCGAGATTCTAACATCCCACGCAAACGATTTTTACCCCATTGAGGAACAAAATTAATCTCATTATCAATTGCGCTTAATGCTAAGTCTCGTAATGATTTCTGTGAAGAATTTAAAGGTTTATCAACAGAAATAAACCATTGTTCTGTAGCCCGAAAAATAACCGGAGTTTTAGAGCGCCAGTCATGAGGATAAGAATGGTTAAATTCATAGGTGTAAAATAAATGCTTTGAAGACGTAAGTTTTTCAATAATTATTTTATTGGCATCCCAGATAGATTTCCCTTGAATCCAATCAGGAACAGTAGCGTCATAGGTGCCATCAGCTAATACCGGACAATAAACATCGAGTCCAGCCTGAAGCCCTGCTAAGTAATCATCCGTTCCATGGCCTGGTGCAATATGAACTAAGCCCGTACCATCATCATCCGTTACAAAGTCGCCAAAAATCACTGGGTTTATTCGATCCATAAAGGGGTGGTCATATGTTAATTGACGTAAATCTTCTGCAGAAATACTATGTTTAACTGTGATAGTACAACCTTGTTGATTTTGGATTGATTCAATACAGTTTCGAGCAAGAATATAGTGCTGGTTATTAATATCTGCGACAACATATTCCAATCGTTCATTAATTGCAATAGCTCGGTTAGCAGGCAAGGTCCAAGGGGTTGTTGTCCAAATTAAAAAAGATACAGTCGTGCACTCTATGCCTAAACGATCCGAATTTTCTTTAGAATTAGTTACCGGAAAAGCAACATATATAGATGTATCTTTTTTATCATAATATTCTAGTTCGGCATCAGCCAATGCTGTTTGGTTGGCAATAGACCAGTGAACTGGTTTAAGTTGTCTGTAAACAATTCCTTCGGAAATGAGTTTGGCAAAAACCATCATAGTTTGAGCTTCAAATGATTTGCTCATCGTTAAATAAGGAGCATCATAATCAGCCAAGGTAAGTAACGATTGCATTTGGTTAGCTTGTAGCTTGATATATTTTTTTGCAAAAGCGCAACATTCGTTACGAATAATCATTTTTTGTTGATCTCGAGGCAGGTCAATGATTTTATTAAGTTTGCCAGATTCTGTTAGCGCCTCCATAACTTTGTGTTCGATTGGAAGTCCGTGACAATCCCATCCTGGGGTATAGGTACAGTGCTTTCCTAATTGATGCTGGCTACGAACAACGAAATCTTTTAAAACTTTATTTAGTAGATGGCCTAAATGAATATTGCCATTTGCATAAGGGGGGCCATCATGAAAAATAAATTTAGGCTTGTTTTGCGACGTATCAGCGAGTTGTTGATACAGATTTTCTTTTTTCCAACGTTTGATTGATTGAGGCTCATTTTGAGCTAAGTTAGCCCTCATGGGAAAATCTGTTTTAGGAAGATTGATGGTTTTTTGTAAGTTTATTTTTTTATCGCTATTTGTTGCCATGTTAGTATCCTTTATAAAAGAAATTAAACTAGCATGATCCACTTTTTTTTTGAAGGTTTTGAATGCAGAGGGAGAGTAAGTGAAATTTTTTTAAAAAAATAACGCTAATAAAAAAAATGCAAAAAATAAATTAAAGGAAGTGTATCTATGAGAGGTGTTAATGCAAGTGTATCTATGAGAGATGTTAAAGGAAGTGTATCTAAGAGAGGTGTTAAAGCAAGTGTATCTAAGAGAGATGTTAAAGCAAGTAGAGAAAAAAAAACAAAAATGACACCGAGAGGTTTTAAACCAAATGATGTAGAAGCTTTAGTAGAAGCTGCTGCTATGATGGATGATATAGAAGCTTTATTAGAAGCTACTGCTATGATGGATAGGACGGTTGACGTATCTACGGATGTTGTTGACACACGAATCAATTGTATTAAAGGTATTAACAATCGTAAATCCGAAGAAGAAAAAGCTGAAAATATAATTAAGACATCTCATACTATGATGGATAGGACGGATGTCGTGCCTACGGATGACGAGTCTACGGAGACGAGTAACCCTATATCTGAACCCATAAATGTTTTAATGAATTTAATCCGTATGTTAATTTTAGCTGCTAGAGAAACCTTATCCCCTACTACGTTTTCTGATAGTGATGGATTAGACAGTGGTAATGCTATGGAATTAGATCATAACAATGATACCTCACCTCTAGATATGGCGGAAAAAGCTCGAAAGGAAGCCTTAAAAAGTAGTGAAGTTGTGGATGAAAGTGAGGGGGGTCCCATCCAAACACTTCGACAATTAATTGATCCGTTAAATGTCTATGAGTTAAAGAACGTCATTGAATTATTTTTACAAAACGTTCGAGAAAGCGATGAGACTTCAACAAAGGATATCCCTGCATTTTTACTCACGTCCATGATAGATAAAGTGCATTCTCATAGGGATTCATATCCACACGATACCTATTTAAACGAGGATTCAATCGTTAGTATGTTGGAAAAAATGATTGTTAAATACAACCTTTGTTCCAGAGATAATATTTTGAAAAAATCAATTCGAAATTTTTTGGAATGGTTAATGACAAAACCTCAGCCAAATCCATCTTCGTCAGGGGCAGCTGGAGAAGGCTTGGTAGACAGTGGTGTTGGAGCAGGTA
>Ga0181567_10003497_pt1 | contig 11619 bp, 8 predicted proteins | sample 101ome_14_FD_133761 | JGI IMG/M metagenome (GOLD analysis project Ga0181567, IMG submission 133761) | Coastal salt marsh microbial communities from the Groves Creek Marsh, Skidaway Island, Georgia - 101403AT metaG (megahit assembly) | ecosystem: Environmental > Aquatic > Marine > Intertidal zone...
CGTGGACACGACGTTAAAGCTCACGCCGGCGAGGAAAAGAATGGCGAAGATCTCTTCGTCGACGACGGGAATGCCGAATTCTTGGTTGACTTGTTCGAGCGGCCCCAAGCCGCCGGTTTCCACGTCGCCGACGAACGCGAACGCCGTCCCGAGCATGGCCAATCGCCCGTTGAACAGCTCGTACGGCTTTTGTTCCCGAACGTTGGTTTCGTACGCCTTTTCAATCTCCGAGAACGCCGCGGCCGAGGCTTGCGCGCGTTGTCCGGCGTTCCGTCCGCTCACCGTGCGAATCGGATTACGCATCCCTTGCGAAAAGCCGAGCAAGAGCGCGCTTCCGAGCACCAACCACACCAGCACGACGCTCTCGATGTAAAATCCCCCGAGCTCGAGCGCGTCGCGCGCGATTTCCATCGGATTCACGTGTCTCGCCACGTACGACGACTCCATCGTCAACTGTTCGATGGGCCCGTCGCCTCGCGTGAGGACGTCGCCGACGGTGGTTCCCAAAAACCCGAGCATCGCCGCCCGTCCGAGTCCGAGCTCGACGCCCTCGATGCGGTCGGCGTCGGCACCCCCGCCCGCACCCCCGACGCCGACCGCACGCGTCGTCCTCCTCGCCGCGCGCGCCGCCGGTCGTCGTCCTCGCGAACGCATCGGCGTCGACGTCACCATCACGCGCCCCGACACCGACGTCGCGCGCCCTCCCATCTCGCGCGCCGCGCGCGCGCTCGCCCGCGACGCCACCGCCGACGCCGACACCGACACCGCCGACGCCGTCATCCGCGCCATCGCGTTCGCCCGCACCGTCCTCGCGCGCGTCGTCGTCGTCGAACGAGTCGGACACTGTCGAGATTCGAGTCGACATTCATTCAATCCTTCACTCGTCGTGCGCGGCGGCGACCGTGAGGTGAGGTGAGGTCGACGTCGACGTCGACGTCCGTCGACCGAGCGACGAGGGGCGGGGGACGAGGACGAGGAGGATGCGGACGACGTTCGCGGTGGCGATGCGCGCGACGACGTCCTCGCGTCCGACGACGACGACGACGAGCGCTCGAGGCGCACCGCGAACGAGGATGGGACGGGCGATGCGCGTCGTCGCGTCGGCGACGGGGGCGGTGGAGGCGCGATTACCGCGAACGACGCGATTGGGATCGTCCGGTGTGCTCGTCACCGATGTGTGTCTGGGCACGATGACGTGGGGCGTGCAAAACACCGAGGCGGAGGCGCACGCGCAGCTCGACTACGCAATCAAAGAGCGAGGCGTCAACTTTATCGACACGGCGGAGATGTACCCGGTGCCGATGAGCGATCCGACGTGGATGCCGGGGACGACGGAGAGATACATAGGGACGTGGCTCGGGAAGAATCCGGGCGTTCGAGAGGATGTCGTCATCGCGACGAAGATTGCCGGTTTCGGGGCGTCGGCGAAAATCGTCGACAACCGTTTTCCAAACAGAGACCGACCGGGGGAGGCGACGGGTCGTTTAGACAGAGATTCCGTGCTTCGCGCGTGCGACGCGAGTTTGGAAAGATTACAGACCGACTACATCGATCTGTATCAAATCCATTGGCCCGATCGGTACGTTCCCATCGGCGCGTTTTACGGTTCGCCGGCGTACAATCCAGAGCTCGAGCGCGCCGACTCGGTGCCCATTCGAGAGACGGTGGAAGCGCTCGGTGCGCTCATAAAGGCCGGTAAGATTAAACACTACGGTTTATCCAACGAGAGCACGTTCGGGGTGTGCGAATTCGTGCGAGCCGCGGACGAACTCGGCGTGCCCAGACCGGTGACTATTCAAAACTCGTTTTGTCTGTTGCACCGGTCGTTTGAAACCGAACTCGCCGAGGCGTGCGCGGAATCCAACTACGACATCGGTCTTCTCCCCTGGACACCGCTCGGCGGTGGGGCGTTGACGGGCAAGTATCTCGACGGCGCGGGCGTTCCGGCCGAGGGACGGCTCGTCAAGTATAAAAAGTATGGTTTCCACCAGCGCTATTTGAACGCGCCGTCGCGTCTCGCCACGGCTGAGTACAAGAAGATTGCCGACCACGAGGGCGTCTCTCTCGCCACGCTCGCCTTGGCGTGGTGTAAAACGCGCTCGTACGTCTCCAGCACCATCATCGGCGCAACGACGATGGATCAACTCAGAGAAAACATCGACGCCTTCTCGCCCGCCGTCGCGCTGAGCGAGGAGACGCTCAGAGCCATCGACGAGGTCCACGAGCGGTGTCGCGACCCATCCATCCAATCGGACTTTTCGGAATGACGGTCCTCCTCGCATCGTTAACACGTTGTCATCGCCATTGTTGTCATCATCCGCGCGCGTCGTGCCTTTCCCTTTCCCGCGCCGCCTCCCTCCGTCGTCGTCGCTTTGTTTTTAAAAAAACGCGTTTCCAGACGGACGGATACCGAACCGTCACTCTGACGCCGACGCGCGCACCGTCGCGTCGAGTCGACGAGAGGCGCGCGAACATGCGCGCGTTCTCGTTCGCACCGCCACCGCGCGTCGCCACCGCGTCGTCGCGCGATGCGTTCCGCGCGCGAACCACCGTCGCCACCGCGTCCCCGTCGCCACCGCGTCGTCTCAACGGTCGCGCGGAGATTTTGACGAGGACGAGGATGAGGACGACGCGAGACGACTGCGACGCGCGCGCGCGATGGACAAAGATATCATCGTCCTCTTCGTCATCGTCGATGTCGTCGCGCGCGACGCGGGTCTCGCGTCTCGCGACAACGACGTCATCGTTCGTCTCCGAGTTGTTCGCCGACGCGACGCCGGCGGAGGGCGAACGCGCGCAATACGTGGCGACGCTGTCGGTGTGTCTGGCGATGCTGAGCGTCGGGTGCGCGTGCGGTGCGATCGCGGGTGCGTTGGTGTACATCGAAGCGGGAACGGTTCTCGGAACGTTGACGACGACGGCCAAGGGCGCCGTGGTGGCGGCGCTCCCGTTGGGGGCGACGTTTGGGTGCGCGGCGACGCCGGGATTGAATGAACCGCTCGGACGGCGGTTCGCGCTCGCGTGCTGCGACGTGGGATTCATCGTCTCAGCCGCGCTCATGGCGACCGCGTGCGCGATCGAACAGGTGGTTTTCGGACGATTCGTCGCCGGACTCTCCGTGGGCATCGCGACGTCCATGTGCACGATGTACATCTCCGAATTCGCGCCGGCGAAATCGCGAGGTAAACACAGTGGATTGGCACCCTTGTCCGTGACGATCGGATTGCTCTGTTCGTTCGTGCTCTCTCTCGTCGCGGCAAGCTTTGTCGACGGCTGGAGGTACATGTTCGCCGTCGCGGCGCTGCCCGCCGCGGCGCAACTCGCGATTCTCCTCTACACCAAGTGGCTTCCCGAGTCGCCGAGATGGCTCGCGGAAAATTGTCGCGTGGGTGAAGCCAAGGCGATGCTCAACAGACTCGGACAACCGAACGTGGACGTGCACGTCATCGCTCTGAACGCGACGACGCGGCCGACGAAGAAGGTTTTCAATCTCTTCAAGGATTCCAAGACTCGAAGAGCTCTCGGCATCGCGAGTTTGATGAACTTTTTCCAACAGGCGTGCGGCATCAACGTCGTGATATACTACGCGCCGAAAATACTCAGTGATCTCGGCTTCGACCGTTCGCACGCAATCGCTCTCACCGCGTGCGTGAGCGTGGTTCAAATTCTCGCGGGTACGTGGCTCTCGCGAAGCATTGACAGCATCGGCCGGCGGCCGGTGGCGCTCGGCGGGATCGCCGCCATCTCGTTTGCACTCGGTTTACTCACGCTCAGCGTCACACCAAGTGTGTACACACACTTCATGAGCGCGAGTTGTGCGCCCTGGCTCGCCGTGGCTGCGATTCTCCTCTTTCGAATCGCTTTCAGCGTGAGTCTGGGTCCCGTGCCATACATCGTGACGAGCGAAGTGTTTCCTCAAAAGGTGAGAAATGCGGGAGTCAGCGCCGCCACCGCGGTGCAATGGGTCATGAATGCCGTCGTGACGTTTTCGTTTCTTCGTATCCGCGAGATGTGGAGCGCGCAAGGCGTCTGGATGTTATACTTCACGGTGAGCATCTGCGCGTTTGGCATCATTTACAAAATGCTGCCGGAAACCACCGGTAAAGTTTTAGAGGAAGCTTAGAGAGACTAGTCATCTATCCATATGTAAAACAACGCAACTATACATCTACTGCTAATACAATCAATTTTCTTCCATCAGTCGTAACATCGCGCCGGGGTGACGGCGTTGTCGTCCAAAAAACTGAGAGACACGTCGGCCACGTCTCGAGAAGTCAAATCGTGCGCCGCCAGATATTCATCGCTCCAGAATTTCGTCATGTGCCGCAGTCCACTATCGCACGCGATCGTGCACACGCAGTGTCCCGGACCCAGAGACTGCGCCACGCGCACGGCGGAGACGAGATTGACGGCGCTCGAACTTCCGATGAAGAGTCCGTCGTGTTTCGCGACGAATCGACTCATCGCGACCGCCTCGGCGTCGCTCACTTTCACCGCTCCTTCGAGCATACCGGAACGTCCGAGCAAAACCTTAAAATTCTCTGTGATTCTATTTATTCCGACACCCTCTGTCACCGTATCAAACGGGTTTTTTAGTCTTTTCCCTTCCGCTTCTTCCTTAGTGTACATGACGCCTCGGCAGACTCGATTGAACAATCCGCTTCCTTGCGGATCGGCGAGAAATAACCTGATTGATGGTTTTCTCTCCCTCAGAGCCGCGCCGACGCCCGCCAGGGTTCCACCGGTACCGCACGCGCACACGAAAGCGTCCAGCTTTTCACCCAACTGGGCGAAAATCTCTGGGCCGGTGCCATCCTTGTGCGCGCGATAGTTGGCTAAATTTTCAAACTGATCGGCAAAGTACCCGCCTCCCTCACCGCGCTCCGATCGTGCGTTTTCAGCTTCGCGTCGCGCCACGTTCACAAAGTGACCGCGATTCGCGATCGACACCGGCCGCACTCGCGCCACTCGAGCTCCGTATGCCTCGACGAGTGACGATTTTTCCTGCGCCGCGTCGTCCGGCATCGCGACGAAACACTCCACCCCAAGCGCTTTACACACCATGGCGAGAGACACACCCGTGCTCCCGGCGGTGCCCTCCGTGCACAGACCGCCTCGCCGCAGAGCACCGCTCGCCAAGGCGTCCTTGACGATTCTCAGAGCGACCCGGTCCTTGACTGAACCGCCAGGATTGAGAAACTCGCACTTGACATAAATCTCACACCCCGTCAGCGCCGATAACGACTCGACGCGCATCACGGGCGTGTTTCCGATCACTCCGAGCACGTCCTCGTGCTCGCGCGACGCGCTCTCCGCCGTCTCGGGCGCGCGCGCCCACCGCCCGCCGTCTTTTCGTCCACCTGGCGCGTTTTCGTCCCGCGCCTCGGCGCGCCGCCACGCGCGTTGATACGCCGCGCAGAGGACCCCGCACGCGGCGACGGCGACGATGGTCGCCGTCGCCGTCGCCATCGTCGACGACACCGTCGACGACGACATCGCCGGCGAGAGGAGTCGATCCGCCGGACCCGAGAGTGGCGTCATTCCTTCGCTCTCCGTTCACCGTCGACGCGCGAGGTCGACATGTCCGGCGCGCACGCCTATCTCGATGAGCACACGCTCGTCCAAAACTTTAACGCCGTCGACCAGAACGGGAACGGGGCGATTGACGCGAGAGAGCTGCAGAGAGCGTTAGCCGCGACTAATCTCGTCTTTAGCTTGCAAACCATCGCGCTTCTCATTCGATTGCACAGCGCGCAGGGGAACAAATCCGGGGTGCTGTCTTTCAGCGAGTTTAAAAAGGTGCACGAGTTCTTGGTGAACGCGCAGAACTCGTTCGCGCACTTTGATTCGGACAAGAACGGCAAGTTGGGACGAGAGGACGTCTTTAAAGCGCTGGCGTACGCGGGTTTCGGCGACGTGGACGAAACCGCGATCAAGCACGCGTGCAAAGCGTTCGATCCCGATCAGTCGAATGACTTGTCTTCGGATCAATACATCGGTTTAATGCTCTTTCTCACGGCGGCGAGGAAGGTGTTCGCCAGTTTCGACCGCGACGGGTCTGGAAGAATCACCGTAGACTTCAATCAGTTCGTGTACGCGAACGCAAAGACGCGGTAGACAAGCTCTAGAATCTGAACGTGCATCATTATTTCTATCGATAGCGCATGTATTATTTCATTTCATCGCACATCGTGCTCAATCCGCCTTGACGCTCGCCGTCTTCGGAGGATTGCCTCCGTCGACGAACAAGTTCTTCGCGTAGAATGCGAGCATGAACGCGCTCGTAAAGGCTAATATTCCGCTCGGGAATAAGACTGCAGAGGAGAGATACTTTTTCCACATGACGTTGGCCAGTGCCGCGGTCACGAGCGCGCTCGCCGTCGTCCACGGAGCGCTCGATTTCCCAGAAGACCAACTCTTCAAACTTCCCACACCCATCGCGACGAGCGCGAGACCGATGCTCCCGCCGGACACGAGACTCGGCACTGACTTTTTGAGCAGGAAACCGAGTACGCCGAAAACGGCGACGAGTCCACCCCAGGGCAGGGTGAAACAGAAGTCGTGCTTCGGAAAGCACATCCCAGTCATGCCTTCGCTCGACGCGTGCGGCCAACAGCGACGGGTGGACGCGTCAGACGTCGCGCGAACAGAAACGATGGATCGATTCGCTGCGGACCGCGTCGTGGTCACTCCTCCGAGGCGGTGGACGCGGGACGCGACGAGTGCGCGCGCGCGATCGGTATCGGTCCTGGAGTCGCAACGGTGGCGTGGCCGTTGAGGAGGCGACGCGACCGCGCGAACGGGTGGCGCGCGCGATGAAGCGCGATTCGTGCGAGCGTGGATGCGCGCGGCCGAATAGATAGCGTTCGACTTCGCGAGCATTCACAGCGCGAGGGGCACGCGTCTTCGTCTGCGGGGACGGAGGGACGCGAGAGACGCTCGGGACGCGAGTTACGTCGTGATGCTCTGATATTACAAAACAATCGTTCGAGACATTCGAGACGTGCGTCGCGACGAGTGCTGCACCGAACGCTCTCATCTCGAGCGACTGTGGTCGGAGATTGATTTAACGCGCCGAACGCGACTGCGCCGTCTCCGCCGCTTCCTTCGCGTCTTCGATGGCCAAAGACTCGAAATATTTGTCGTACCAATCGGCCGCGACCTCGATCTGATCCATCTCCGCGTAGATATCCGCGATGATGCCGTACGCATCGGTCGCCACGCTCGTGTCGTCGTGTTCCGTGGACAACGACAAAACCGTCTTCATGTGAACGAGCGCTTCCTCGAACTCTCCCAAACGCACCGCAGCCGCGCCCAAGCCGCGCTCCGCCTTGCGAAGCGCCTTCCAAGGCTCCTTCAGCGAGGTTTCGTTGGCGACGATGAGGGTACGCGCCTTGGAAAAGATTTGCTTCGCTTCGCTCGCCGCTTGCGACTTGAGCTTCGCCTTGCCCGTCTTGAGCATGCCGAGGATGTCCACGACGATGTCGTTTGAGTTTTCATCCATGGAATCCATCGCGAGCGTCACTTTTCGACCTTGACTCGATCGAAGCTCCTTGCGCACCTCCTTGTTCACCTTGAGCAGAGTGGCGTTGAGACGCTCAATCTCTTCGGCACGCCTCCGCGCCTCGGCGCCGCCCACCGCCGAACCCACGAACCCGATCGTCTGTCCGACGATGAGAAGGGAGATCAAATCCTTGTGATCCACCTCAAGCCCCGCGAACTTGACGATGAAGTTTTCGGTGAAAATCTCATCCGGCTGCGTGAGTTCTTTCGGCAACGCCGCGCTCGCCGCCTCGGGCGCCGTCGCCCTCGTCGTCGCCGCGCCCGCGAGCGCCGCCAACCCCGCGCTCAAAAACTTTCGTCGTCGGTGCGACGACACCCCGCGCGCCGTCTCCATCGCATCGCTCGTCTTCGCATCGTCGTCCACATCGCGTCCCTTCGCACGCACCGCGTCTCCCACCGCGCGCGTCGTCGCCTCGACGCGTCCACCCGACGACGACGATCGTCCTCTCGACGAGGTCATCCGATTCGTCCTCATCGACGGTCGCGTCGCCACGCACGTTCGTCCCGTCGTCATCGCCACCATCGCACTCATCGTCGTCGTCGTCGTCGTCTCTCGCGCGCTCGTCGTCGTCGTCGACACCGCGCGTCGCACACCGTCGCGGTCGCGCACCCGCTATTCGCTATCCACACACACGACGCGCGAATAATCATTCATTCATTCATTCATTCATTCATTCATTCATTCATTCCATCAATCACACCGTCCATCCATCACACCGTCCATCCATCACACCGCCGTCGATCGTGAAACACGGGCGATTCGAGCGATCGCACGCGCACGCCCACACCACGGGCCGAGCGCTCGATCCCCGGCGCGTCTCGCGTCGGTGCGTCGGTGCGTCTTCCACACGCACGAGACGCGCGTCTCGCGTCTTCCACACCGTGCGCGTGCGTACGCCGATCCATCGTCGTCGTACTCAAGTACTCCCACGGACGACGTGCGACGTGCGTGTGTGCTGATGCGTGCTGACGTGGCACGATCACGCACACGGCGGGAAAATTGAAAGAAATCGGCGCGAAGGGGAACGTGAAAAATATCGAGTGGGGAGATGGATGTGTGTGAGATATGTGTTCAAAACGACGGCGAGTCATGACTCTAGAAAGAGGGGTCATAGAGCGTCGGCACCGCGACAAAAAAGCCATTGCGATTCGAGCGATCGAAATCGCGCGCGCGGTCGGTCGTCTCGTCACCTCTCGACGCGCGTCGACGAGTGATCGCGAGAGCGCGCTCGACCGATCGAGCGAAAATCGTCGTCTCGAACGCGCGCCGTCGCGATGAGTGATACCACCGAAAAGGCGAAAACGCCCGCCGCGGGCGCGGACCCGCTCAATTTCAAGGATGAGTCCAACATTTTGCGATTCGTTCGACCGAGCCGTTGGGTTTCCGTCGACATCGCGGGGTACCCGGTGCGTGCGCGCGCGAGAGATGTATTTTGGATTTTTTGTTGCGCGTATTTTCGACGCTCGTGGCGCGTCGCGTCGCCGCGTCGCGTCGCCGCGAGGGGGAATCGTCGCGCGCGCGATTGAATCGCAGGCGGGGGCGACCGGGACACCCCGCCACGTCGGGGGGGGGGGTGACGCTGAGGACGATTCGATGTCTCTGGTCTCACTGTTTACTCATATGTACGAAACGACCAACAAATGAATTGAATTGAACGAGTGACTGACATGTCGCACAATCTTTTATCATCCTCGCGCGCAGATGCTTCGCATGAACTGGGTGAGCTCCGGTCTCGCCTCTCTCGTGCTCTGGACCTTTGTCATCTGGGCGCTCTCCGCGGGCGTCAACGCCGCCGAGGAGGTGAAGGGCTGGCAAGCGTGGATCACCGTCAACTGGACGTGGTTGTACATCGCGACGCAAGACGTGTGGTTCATTTTCATCATTTACCTGTTGTTCACGAAGTACAAGGACGTGAAACTCGGACGCGACGACGAAAAACCCGCCTTTTCCGATTACGAATGGTTTTCGATGTTGTTTGCGTGCGGCATCGGCGTCGGTTTGTACACCTTTGGCGTCGCCGAACCGATGTGGTACTACCGCATGAACTACTACAACCCGCAGAAGATCCCCATCGTTAATGATGATCAGCGAGCGCAACAAGCCATTTTCATCACGCTCTTCCACTGGGGTATTCACGGTTGGATTCCGTACGTCCTCGTGGCCATCACGTTGGGCGTCATTTGCTACCGACACGGTCGCCCGATGACGATTCGCGCCGCGTTCTACCCGCTTTTGGGTGAAAACGTCAACGGTCTCATCGGTGATCTCATCGATGCCTTGTCCATCTCGTGCACCACGTTCGGCGTGTGCACGTCTCTCGGCCTCGGCGTCACGACCATCGCCACGACCATCGCTCGCCTCAACAGCGACGTCAACCCGAACTCTGACACGACAAAGGGCTTGATCATCTGGATCATCACCGGTATCGCGTGCGTCTCCGTCATCAGTGGCTTGAAGAACGGTATCAGACTTCTTTCAAAGATCACGTTCTCGATCGGTTTGATCTTCTTATTCGGTCTCATCTGCGTCGACGATCCGATGTTCTTGATGAACAGCTTTGTTCAATCCATCGGCCACTACCTCCAGTGGGTGACCGTCGTCGGTTGGGATTGCGATGCCTGGCCCGCGCTCACGGGTGGTCTCCTCGGAAATGGCAAGAATGGATGGACGCACGATGACGGAAGCTGGAAATCCACCGCCAAGGGTTGGGCCGGTTACGCGCTCGGACGTTCTGGCGAGCATAACATCATCGACAGCGTCAACACGGTGGCTGGTAATCCGACTCAAGATTTCGACGCAATGTGGGGCAAACGCACCGGATTCTATTTCATGGATGACTGGACCATCTTCTACTGGGGCTGGTGGATCTCCTGGGCCCCGTTCGTGGGTATGTTTATCGCCAGAATCTCTCGCGGCAGAACCGTCGGTCAGCTCATCAAGGGCGCGTTCATCGCCCCGGTGCTGTTCGGATTCTTCTACCTCACCATTCTCGGTTCTCTCGGCATCAAGATGCAACGCGTCGCGGAGATGGCCATTGGTACGTCGACTAGCGTCGATTGGTCCAAGGGTGGTGGCGCCGTCGACTGCGGCGCCTTCGGTTACTCGGGCTCACAACTCGACCCCACCACGGCTGGATACGCGGCGGGTAAGGCGTTGCAAGACGCGGGGTACTACCCGTTGTCCTGCAGAAACGGACCGGACCACATTCTCGACGTCGTCGAACCGTACGGTAAGTTGGCGCGACCGTTCCAAGCGTTGATCCTCATCGCTGTCTCCCTCTACTTCATCACGTCTTCCGACTCTGGTTCGTACGTCGACGATTTGATCTCCGCCATGGGTTACGAAAACCCGCCGGTGCTTCAAAAGGTGTACTGGTGCTTCACCGAAGGTGCACTCGCGACCGCGCTCGTGTACAGCGGTGGTTTGAAGATGGTTCAAGCCGTTTCCATCGTCGCCGGTTTCCCCTACACTCTCGCGCTCAACTTTATGTGCTTGTCCCTCTGGAGAGCGCTCCTCGACGAAGGCGGAGACGAAGAGTACCGCCGCAAGCGCAAGAGCTTCAACACGTGCCTCTTTGACTTCTTGGAAGCGTTCAAGCCGCTCGATGCGAGTACCAGCGCTCCGGGTGCCAAGGACCGCGTGTTGAGCGCCCTCAAAAACTTGATCTTCCCGTTCCAAGCCATCGTGAAGTGCAAGGAAGCCGTCGGCGCCGATAAAAACGTCGCCGTGATGAACGGCGCCATCGTCACCGGCCTTCTCTGGACCTTTATCGGTCTTCTCGCCTCCACGGGCGCCAAGGCGAACACGCACGGCGTGGCTTGGTTGATGTTTTTCATCTTCGTCTTCTGCGTCGCCGGCATCCGACGCGAACTTCGCGAAAAGAGAAACATCATCGGCGGCGTCATGGAAGACTTTACCTCCGTCATGGCTCTCTGGCCGTTCGCGCTCGCGCAAATGGAACACGAGGCCGACGCCGACGACAAGATGGCGTGATCGAATCAATAATTCAGACCATCTCTCACACAGTCGGTCTCTCCGTGATCGAGCGACGCACC
>Ga0181567_10003516_pt1 | contig 11585 bp, 16 predicted proteins | sample 101ome_14_FD_133761 | JGI IMG/M metagenome (GOLD analysis project Ga0181567, IMG submission 133761) | Coastal salt marsh microbial communities from the Groves Creek Marsh, Skidaway Island, Georgia - 101403AT metaG (megahit assembly) | ecosystem: Environmental > Aquatic > Marine > Intertidal...
GCATCTTAGGTTCAACCGATGGAAAAATTGTTAATTTAAAAACAAAAAAAACACAGACAAAATTTAAAACTAAAATCGTTCCTAAAAATGATAATGAAGAATTCTTAAAAGGCGCGGATAAGGCCTATGAAATGATTGTTCAAGCTTATCAAAGCAATAATATATTGAATGTGAAAGATCTGCTAACACCCGAAGCTTTGCGAGCCATGGAGCAAGCCAAAGCTCCTAAAGAAATAAAATTCTCTGAAGTGAAATCAAGTTCAATTATTGAAGATAAGTCAGATGAGCAAAGATTAGTCAAATCAGTGAAGTTTGAAACTGAACACTATAATGTTGCGAGTAATGAAATCCTAACAGTTGTTGAGGAATGGGGGTTTGAGAAAGAAAAAAAATCTTCCAACCCTAACTGGAAATTATTTTCAATTAAACTTGTCTCCTAAAATCAAATTAGAAATTAACGACCAAAAATCCTTAGAAGACTTACCGAATGAGAAAATATCAATCTCGCTAAATTCAAAACAATCAAAAAAACTCAATAAACCAAATATATCAGAAACGCTTACCAACCCTAAAAATATTGATCAAAAAACACCGAAAACAGTTACTTTAGACCAACAGCTTTACAAACAATTTAAAAATAATTCATTTCAAAAAATAGATTTGCACGGTCATACGGTCGATGAAGCTTATCAAAAAGTGTTGTCGTACTTAAAATCAAACTTTAAGAAAAAAAATCTTCTTCATATTGTCATTACGGGTTTGGGCAATAAATCTCAAGGAGAGGAGTTTTTTACAGGAAAAATAAGAAAACATTTCCCTCAATGGCTTGAGACCGAACCTTTCCAACAAATAGTAAAGTCATACTCCACCTGTAAAATAAAACATGGAGGGTTAGGGGCTTTTTATATAAAATTGAGAAATTAGATAGATGAGAACGAAAGAAGAAACGTACACTTTGATAAGTGACTTAAATGATGAAGCACATTCTCTTGCATGGGACACTTGGGTAAGATCTGATAATCTAATGAATAGTGAAAACGAAGATGACTGGATGCTCGCCGAAGAGGTGAAAGAACAAGCAAGTGAAGAACAAGCGCGTTATTTTCGTGAGATGCTCGTGCGTCATCCAGGTCTTTTAGAAGAGGCAAAAAAGTATGCGGAACAAGACGAAGACTTTAACATGGATTGGGAAGCGTGGTATCAACCCTATTTAGATGAGGAAAAATGATAAAAATTGAAGGAGCGGGACCAGTCATTATCAAAGAATTATAAGTTTATAGTTCGATATTATTCCAAGTAGATATTTGAAATTCGTGCTCCTCACCTTTTTCTTTTTTCCCAAAGCTATGCCAGTTTTTTATTTCGAGAAATTCAAGGTATTGAAAAACATGATCATGGATTGAATGTGATAAATTACCAAGTTTAAATTCAAAATTTTGTAAATAACGTTTATCACCTTTATAATTTTCTAAAATTTTTTTATGATCTTTAATGCTTATGATAGCAAGATAACAATCACTTAAATCATCGTTGTTTTTAAATTTTAAATATCTCTCTCGCGCAACAACCTGCCAACCTTTTTGTTGATGATTAGTATGATCAATTGTTGGGCCATTTAAGTGATTAGTTCCCGTTGCTTTGGCCCTATGTTTCCTAAGTCGAGTTAAAATAGGTTCGCGTTTTTTTGACTCCAAAGCCGATATGCCTACATAGACTTTTTGAATAGATTTAAAATACAAAATGTATATGCCATGTCCATTAATTAAATCAGTGTGGTATGAATTATTTTTAATAATTAATAATTGTTCAAATTGAAAGATTTTTTTTCGTTTCGGCAACCAGGGTTTTTTATCATTATCATATTTACAATCCCAAATAGTTGTATCGATTGGTATATTAAATAGTTCATTTAATTTAATGGGCTTATGTAAATGATAATTGATCATTATAATTTTCAATCAACTTTAATAATTTTAAAATTTTACGAAAGTAAAATATAATAATTTCTACTAATGAGGAGAATACTTAAATGTCAAAAAAAATAACTTTTAATTTTACAGGTTACAGCACAATCTGTTTTTTAAGTTTTTATAATGAAAAGTTTAAAGAAGAATTAGATAAAATAGAAAAAGACAATTTTGATCACTTAGATTTTTTACAAGAACACGAAATAAAGGCCTTTTGGCTTGGTAAAGGGATGAATAATGAAAGAGAACCACATCCTACAGTAGAAATTCTCGAAAATGATATTCCAATACAATTAAAATCTAATGATGTTTTTATCTATGATGGCGATTACTCTGATGAAGATGATCAGAAAAATTTTGAAGAATTAAATGGCTATAAATATGATGAGGTTCTCACCGGCTCCTATGCTTCAATTTTGGACCTAGGCTATGATGAAAATTATCTAGCTAATACCAGTGACTACAAATTTGCTGCTATTGAAAAATTTCAACCAGATGAAGCTAAAGCTAGTATCGTTATTGATGCCGATGATGACTATACAATTAAAGATTTTGAAATAATTTGGTTAGATTTTGACTCTAATGGTTTTGCTGGAGAGGTTTATTCTTATACAGGTCTCGAAAAAGAAATTGTTGGCATCAAGTATAAAGATAAAATTTATGATCTGGAACCCGGAGAACACAAAGGACCAGGAAGTGAATATATTTATTTCGAAAAATTTGATGATGCTTTCGCTGAGTCATACGAAATTGGTGATAAAATAAACGAACTAAATTGGTAAGTAATTTATTAACCGGAAAAAATTGACTTCTGAAATACATATATCTGGCGAAATAGATAATTTACTCTTCGGGTATTTAAAAGATCCCTATTACGCAGAATTAGAAAAGTCTATTAACTGTTTTCATGTGGCACAGCAAACGCCCGATGATTTTTTAAAAATATTTTTCTCGTTATTTTTAGAAAACGATATCTTTTCGGAAGACACAAACCTACAAAAATTCGAAAAGTCGATTGATATTGTAAAATTAGAAAGATACTGCCCTAACTTCTTTGCAATTTATCAAACAATTTTACCACAGGAAGAAACCGAAAGGACTCTCTTAGATACGAGCGGTCAAGAAAACCCAAATCCTTTTATAGACATGATACATGATACTCTAGCAGATTTAGAAAAAGAGACAGGAATGTTCGGGGATGAATACACCAAAAAAGTTCAAGAGAGAGAAAAAAGATTTGATGAGCCCATGGTCAAAACTGAAAAAATTAGATCAACGACGTATACGATTTATACTTTTTTAGAGGAAATTTTAGATAGCCCTTCTCATCCTTCACAAAACACCAACCCAAGCTTTGATAATCAATTAAGAATGTTTAATGGAAGCCACTTAATTGAATTTTATGAAGATGGTCAGAAAATAGAAGAAAGCACTTTAGAAGAATTTTTTAAAAAAAATGATCCAAAAGAGATTGAATTTGAATTTGATGAAGAAAAAAAGTTTATTGATTTTTATGAAGATACGATTCCTGATAATCCTGATCAGGTTCGCGAACTAACCTACAAACTTATAAATGTTATTTCACCAATTTTGAAATTCGGTTCAAAAATTAGTCAAAATAAAGATGGATCTATGCACTATCAGTATGGTCAACCAATACATTTCATCAACTTCTTCTTTGAAAATTTAGAAGGAGCTAAGGATTGGCGGGGTGATTTTAAAAAAATAAGATATCGCCAAGAAAGAGAAGTTAGAGTTCAGTTTTATAATGTTTCGAAAATGATTTATAAAATTCCTAATAAAATTCATCGAAGTAAACTTGCTTTTTTAGACTATAGTAATGACTCAGTGAGAGGCGCCTATAGGAGTATAATTCATTGTTACTACCCTGATTTCAATTATATAGCATATGATGGCATCATAATAAGACCAGAAGAAATTTTTTATAGAGACAAGGGCATTCGTATAGGTTTAACACGAAGTGGACCAATTACATCGATAAGGGGGGAAGAAGTATCTCTTCCCGCTGATTTGTGGACGTTAACACTTGATTAAAATGAATTAATTTAATTTTAATGTTAGTTCATGGCTATGAAAGCTTCATTTGCAGAGCTTAAATTGAGAAAATCTATGTAAATATGTTTGTATTCTATACGGGAATACCTTCATCATTGTTTCTTACAAATGCCTCATAAATTTTATAAGAGGGCGACGTAAAGTTTGGCCAGCCCGCACCTGTGTATTGGGGCCAGAATTTTCCTGAATACATCAACATTAAAGGACAATCCCATTCTGCATATGATGCGCTTACAGCAGGTAAGTCTTCAATTTTGGTCTCGAGGTGATTATTGATACCCCAATCGTCATCTAAAATAGCATCAACTAAGGGATCCAATAAAAGATCAGTTTGGCTTTTTCTAAATTCGTCTAAAAATTGCATACCCGCCTTAAAATCTTTTTCCCAAAAAGAAATATGATCAGCCTCTTTGGGCTTATGAACATTAAACATGTTATCAGTATGATTTAACCATGTAGGCCATAGCTTTTCATCTTTAGGATAGCCCCATTCGTCCACCTCAATACTAGGGTCCAAGGTTGCTTTCAATAAACTTCCAATCACTTCTTCTGATAAACTAAAATCAACCCGCGTTGGAATTTGAATTAATGTTTCAATATTGATTGTTAATAATTGAAACTTTAAAAAATCTTTTCCACTAACTATTTGATCGGTATCAGGGATAATTTCAAAATTGTCGGTATCAAGATCGCATATAGTTACGTCGCCGACTGGAGGAATAAAAAAAGGCTCAAATTCACTTTCTCGGGGACTCTGTTGGAAGAGATCTGATACATCTAAGTACTCTTCACCAGTTTCAATGGATTTAAGAGGTAAGGGCGGATTAAAAAACTCCACACACGTATTAATATAATTTTTGATACCAAAGGGTTTATGAAATAATTGTAAAGAGCTCATTAATATAAAATAAATTATTTTAATATGATTGATACTGTTTTGTCCAAATAATCGGGTCATGTTGGACTTTAGTCCAAATCTAAAATTAATTATGTTTTGTGCCTACAAGGAGACAAACATGAAAAAATTTATAATATTATCATTTTTATTTTTACCTCTCCCCGTATTCGCGGCATCTGTAACATGTTCTGTAGATGAGGGGCTAATTGGAGGAAATTTTTATGATTATTCTATCAACCTAGAAACCAATGAACTTGAACTACTGGATGAAAATATAGGTTTATCTGAGTCCATTACGATTAAGCTGGATGAAGATTTCAGTCAGAAAGCCAAAGAGGCTTTAGAAAATTCAAAAGGCGTAATTAATTATCCAATAAACGATACGACTAATTTTAGCCTTTTTATCAGCAGATATGATTATTTTGATGGAAGGTTTTCTAAGCAAATAGGAGATAAGCTGATTATTGCAAATCTGTATTGTGATTTTGATGCTCTCGATAATAGCCAAACTTCTATTGTTGAGCTCATTGATTGATCCGACTTTTTTTAATTCTGCTCGTCGGGGTGGTTTTCATGGGCTGTTCGCAAAATCAAAAAACAACGGGCAAAAATATTATTAAAACCGCAAATATTATTAAAGGCATTCAAAACATTACTCCCGAAGGAATAAACGAAAGCGTTATAGTCAAAACAAAAGATATACTAGACCCCAGCAGGGGTGGTGGTTTTTAAATAAAATCTTTAATTCTTATGAAGAGAGAAGAGAATTTAAAAAAGACTCTTCTTTTGCCCATTCCTGTGCTTTGATCCTTTCAATTAAAGGGGGAACAAAACCTTCTAATTTTTGAATAATTTCTTCTGATATAATGAGAGTGGCACCATTCTCTTCAATCGCACATCCATGATCTCTTGCCATAGTTATAATGGATTCATATTTTCCACTTTCTGCAGAATATTGAAACTCTGAGGCCGTTGGCATATCAAATATGTCTATTAAATCAGACATAGATCTTTGGTCGCCCATTAGTTTGAATAACAAACAATAAAGCGCCTCTGATCCATCATCAATTATTTCCGCATTACCTTTATGATTTTCATCTTCTTCGCGGAGGAATTTATAATAATCCTCAATAATTTTAGATTTCATATTTTTATATTAATATATTTAGGAAATATCCTCAATCTAAATTGGGCCAAGAGAAGGAGAGACATATCTCAAAAATTTTTTGATTTAGAGCAACTTAATGTTTAAATTAAAATAATGGAGCTTGAAATAATTATTTATAATACAACAATGGGAGATGGAGCGGCTTATTATAAAGAAAATATCAGCGCTTCCTCTTTTGACGAATTAGAAAAAAATATATTAAGTGTCTACAATCGAGCACAAGGACAAGGAGTTATAAAAATATCCGATAAATATCAAGGAGAATGGGTTCCCGTAGATGATGAAGAAGTTATGCTTGAAACATCATTAGTTATATTAAATGGGGATCAAGAAATTAACCTTGGGTCCTGTCGAGCTATGGAAGATCATATAATTAGCTGGACGCCCCCAGGCGAATATGAATATGAATCTTCCTTTGGCAAATTTGATAAAGACCCCTATATGTGCGAAGTCTCAGATTATTTTGATTTTTATTTGGGAAAAATAAAAAAATTAAAGTAGCTTATGTCTGAAGATCAATTAAATTCACAGCATCAGGAGTTTGGTAAGCCTTTAAAGCCCCACTACGTATACATTTTAGCAGACCCACTTCAGAATAATGAGATTTTCTATGTCGGAAAAGGAACATCGCAAAGAGGACACGACCACTACAAAGAGGCCCTACGTCCAGATGCGCAAGATTCCCAAAAAATAGCGCGGATTAAATCGATCCACGATCAGGGATCTGAGCCTCTAGTGAGAGTAATAGGACGCTTTGACACTGAAGACAGGGCATATGCAGTTGAGTCTACACTAATTCATTGGGTTTATGGTCTTGAAAATCTTGCAAACATTCAACCGGGTCGTGGCCACCGCCAAATCCGATCTAGAAAAGAAGGACTTATAATTGAACTTCAAGACATAGATATACCTAAAAGAATGAAGATCACCGGGAATGGATATTTACAAGAAAAAATCGATAATCATGCGCGTCACAATCATTTCGAAATGATGGATGAACTTTATATTTTTCTTAAGGAAAAAGGCATCCCCGTTGAAGACGAGGGAGCGGTTATGATAGAAGGCGGCAGATACATAGCCATCTCCATTTCAATAAACCCCTCAGCAAAACTAACTCTTCATATTACAGATTCTAATCTACACACAATTATTTTAAATTTACGCCCCAATTCTGAGAAAATTGAAGATAGAAGAATTTTTATTGAATTTGTCAAAGAGACATTTCAAATAGAAGCTAAAAGTGACGGCAGGTACGCCAAGCTTGACCTTGATAGTTGGAATAACCTAACAGTTAATGATCATGAAAAAATTTATAAATCTATTATCAGCACAATTGAATTAACATGTACTTGAGCAACAAACAATAAGCATCAACTTGTTTACATAGGGATTTATAATATTCCTTGATAACTATAATTTCAAAAATTTGTGAAATCTTATAAACTATATTGGACTATAAGAATTATAAATAAGACACTATAGTAATATCATGGCAAAAAAGAAAAGCAGTGCAGGAATATTAATTTATCAAATTGGTCAAAATCCTTTTCATGTAAATGTGAAAGAAGATACAAGAAGAGAAGATTATTATCTTTTAGGTCATTACGGGGGTCCTTTTTTTGAAAAAAAAGATTTAGGTACCTGGACGATCCCCAAAGGAGAAATTGAAGATAACGAAAATATTTTAGATGCGGCGATCAGAGAATTACAAGAAGAGACAGAAATACAAATTCATCAAAAAGAAAATATGATTGCTTTAAATCCAATTAAACAAAAATCAGGAAAAATTGTTCATGCCTGGGCCTATGAAGATAAAACCAAAATTGATCCCCAATTATTAAAAAGCAATTCAGTATCTTTAGAATATCCACCCAAGTCGGGCAAAACAATCACGTTCCCAGAGATGGATCGATATGAGTTTTTTAATTACGAAGATGCCTTGCTAAAGATTAATGTGGCACAGCAATCCTTTATTAAAGAATTAAGACAACAACTTATTCTCAAACAACTTATTGATGCTAAAGACCTATAAATGGTTGTGGTTTTCTTTAGTCACTCTGGCCATTGGAACTGCTCCGACGGTGAGTGCAAAAACCATTATTGCAAACGGAGAGTCAGTTTTTTATAGCAATATCGCCTTGGGTTGTAATCATGCCCTCAATCAAGCACGCCAAAAAGCTCAGATTTTAGCAGGAACGGCAAAAATTTACTCTTTTCAAACAAAATCATGTAAATCTAATCAAGCTGATGCTGGTTGTATCCTTGATAAATATAGCTCTTTAAGTTTTGATAGCATTATAACACAAGAAAAGAAGCTCAAAGAAGAAATCACCTCCACCTCAGTCCAAAATAAAAATATTTATACTTGTGAAGTACAATATGAATTTGATGTAGAGCCCATTAATTCTTATTCAGATATTTTTTATGAATTTACAATGAATCAAGAGACTTTCTTGGCTCCCTTGGCGCCCCGAGGCCAAAACATTACTAAAGATGATCAACGATTTCCAGATCTCACATTGAATATTCAAGCCAACCAACCGTTTTATTTTTATCTGTTTCAACAATTAAATTATCTCACCGATGAAAAAAATATTTTCTTAATTTACCCTAATGATATTGACAATGAGAGAGTGATTAATCATGCAACGACTATTCCAATCAATGAGGATCAATATCAATTGAAAATTTCATTTCCTCAAAATGTTGATGAGTCTTCCGTAGTTATTCCTCTTATGGGGATAGTTGCAGAAGAAAAAATTAACACTCCTACTTTATTAAGCTTTGAGCAATTAGGAAAATTACTTTTAGATAATCAATCGAAAATAAATTTTTTTGAAAAGTTTTATACTGTTTATAAAAAATAGTGTCCATTTGATGAAATAATGTTGGACTAGATAAATTTTCCATCCACTCTTACATTAAAATTATGAAAAAATTATTATTAATTTTCCTTGCAGGAATAATTGTCTCTTGTTCAAATACAAACGACTTACAAAAGTCCATCAATAAACAAAAAATAGAACAAACAAAAAATAATGAAAAAAAGGTAAAAAGCATTCCTGATTGGTTTGTTGAACCGCCGCAAAGTTCTGTTGATGTTTATTATTTTGTGGGCTCAGGTGAATCCAAGTCTGTGCAGTTATCAATGGATATTGCAGTCATGGAAGCCCAAGAACAATTAGCTAGCGTTGTTGACACTTTGGTGAGTCAACGAGCGGATAAGTTCGTTGCTCAATTGGGTGACAGCAAAGAGTTGCAAACTAATTTTGAAGAAGCAACGAAAAGAGTGATCGCAGAAGTCCAAGCCGGCGGCTATCAAATCAAAGAAAAAGAATTTCAAGCATATAACGACTATTTTACCGCTTATGTGTTATTGGAATTTACTACCGCGGAGGTAAATCAGCTTTTCTACCAACAACTTCAAAAAGAAGCACTGAAAGATGCCAAGTTAAGCCAAACAGAAGCTTTTAAAGAATTAGAGGAGGAACTTGAACGTCAGTAGTCTTATTAATCAATGAGGTTTTTGCTTGTATTGCTTAATTTGTGCTTGGTTGCGTCTTGTTCTTCTTCCTCCACAACAAAAAATAATTTCACGTGCGCCCAGGGAGATTGTCAAAATGGCTCGGGGCGTATCGTCTATGCAAATGGGGGGTCTTATGAAGGAGAACTTCAAAATTCAAAAGCTCACGGCCAAGGAACGGCCTTTTATTCCAATGGCGATATTCTGGAGGGGCAGTGGGAAAATAGTTATTTGATTGATGGCACTTATTATTATGCCAATGGAGATCAATACACAGGCACATTTGAAAAAACGAGTGGCGTAGACTTTATTTATGGAGAGTATATTTGGAGCAGCGGACAGATTTATATTGGCAATTGGAAAGGCGTTAAGAGACATGGACTTGGGGTGGAATCTTGGATCGACGGATCGGTTTATTTAGGAGAACACCACAAAGATCAAAGAGACGGTCCAGGCATTATGTTTTACCCTGACGGTACCCAGGTAGGAGGGTTTTGGGAAAACAATTATATTAATACCCCTATTGATAATTTTACGTTTGAAAATTTATTGGCATCTTTAGAAGAACAACCTAGCCAAAAAATGATTAACTTAATTGAAAAAAAAATATCAATTGTTGATTTAAAAAAACATTTTTCCAATAACCACTCTATAACAAAAAATATTACTATTAATACTAACCCCAATATTCAAAAAGAAAATTATCCGCCCACAATCAATTTATATAATAACGAATATGAAGTGACATCCGATGTCTTTATGCTTCGAGGATATGTAGAAGATGAAAGTGATATTGTTGTTTTTGTCATCAATGGAAAAGAATTTCAATTATCTGATGATTATTCTTTTGAAACTCAAATCTATGTTCCAATTGGTGAATCCCAAGTAACAATAACGGCAGTAGATGAATGGGAAAATATTAAAACCGAAACGGTTAAGATTACGCGGTCCTATGATAAAAATAATTATTTAAAAGCGGCCAACGAGGGCCTGAACCCAACTGTTATCATGTCAAAAAAAAATAAAAATCGATATGCGTTAATTTTTGGCGTTAACCATTACGAAACATTATCAAATCTGCCTTTTGCAGAAAATGATGCAAACTTTTTTTATGACTATGCAGTTAACACGCTAGGGATACCGCAAGAAAATATTGTGCGGGTAGTCAATCCAGAGTTAAAGGATATGTACATTGCAACTAATCAAATCCAAAAAATGATCAACGAACAATCAGATTTATTTGTTTATTATGCAGGCCATGGGCTGAATTATCAAAGCGATAATCGTTTATTGGCATCAGACTTTGATGTTTCGGTCATCCAGCAAACCTCTCTTCTTCAATCAGAATTTATGAATATGATTTCTAAAGCCAATCCCAACAAGGTGGCCTTAATCTTCGATACCTGTTTTAGTGGGGTTAACAGAGAGGGAAAACAATTAGTCGAGGCAAGATTTATTAGCATTGCCCAATCTCAAATCAACATCCCCAATAATTTTTCAATTATATCTTCCTCGGGAGATTTAGAGTGGTCGAGAGATCACCCTGATCTTCAGCACGGCTTATTTACTTATCATTTTCTCAAAGGGTTAGAAAAAGAAGCAGACGCCAATAATGATAAACAAATTACTTTAAATGAGCTATTTAGCTACACTCAAAAAAATGTGCAACAAGACTCAAACTTTCAGCAAAATCCTGAAATATCCTTAAATTCTGATTATTTATTAGTAGATTGGAATTAGATGAAGGGATTAAGGAGCTTCTTCACCAATGAGGTTTACTAAATCTTCGTCTTGTTGAAGGGATTTATCTACAAGATCCCACGCGGCCACTCTTATCTTCATTTTCATAATTAGTAAATTCGAATACAGAATTTTTCCATTTAGGCATTACTTTATAGTATCTCATTTATACCATCTCATTTATTTTTTCTTCGATATCTTCTGCCCATTCCC
>Ga0181567_10003541_pt1 | contig 11557 bp, 12 predicted proteins | sample 101ome_14_FD_133761 | JGI IMG/M metagenome (GOLD analysis project Ga0181567, IMG submission 133761) | Coastal salt marsh microbial communities from the Groves Creek Marsh, Skidaway Island, Georgia - 101403AT metaG (megahit assembly) | ecosystem: Environmental > Aquatic > Marine > Intertidal...
GCAGTTGACCGTCAGGAAAAGGCACCAAGTGGTAAATCGGCGATTCAAGAGGTCGAAGAGAAATATGGAATCCAAGTCATTAGTATTATCAACCTTTCCCACTTAATTGATTTCTTAAAGCACGGAAATGATGAAGACCTACTTTCAAGAATTGAAAATTATCGAGAAATGTATGGAATCTAGGTTTTTACAAACAATATAATTTATTCATGGTAATTGATAAGTTAATTGGACAAGAAACACCCGAGGGAGATGGTGTAGTTGTAACTCGATTGTTTCCAACTCATCAAATTATGAACCATGATCCCTTTGTACTTTTTGATCATTTCACTCTTAAAGAAGGAACAGGCTTCCCAAATCACCCACATAGAGGTTTTGAAGCAATAACTTATGTTTTTGAAGGGGGCATGAATCATAAGGACAATCTTGGTAATGATAAATTTGTTTCTCAGGGAGGTGCTCAGGTTTTTTGTGCAGGCAGTGGCTTAATACATTCTGAGATGCCAGCAAATAAAGGCATTACTAGAGGTATTCAACTCTGGATAAATTTGGCAAAAAAGGAAAAAGGAATTAGCCCTACTTATCAGTTTTTCGAAAAAGAGGATTTGCCAAGTTGCTCAGAAAATGGTTTAGAAGTTAAAGATATCGTAGGACCAAACTCTCCTGTTTTTCTACATACTAAAATTGTATATCAGCACCTGATATTTGACCAAAATACTGAGAAATTAATTAACATTCAAAAAAGTTTTAATGCAATCATATATGTTGTTTCTGGCGAATTTGAGATCAAAAATCAAAAGATTGTAAGAGGGGAGTCATTATTAATCTCATCTGTTGAAGAGCCAAGTTTTATTTCCACCAAATCAATTAACAAGGGAGAAATTATATTTTGTTCTGCCATTCCACATAAAGAGCCAATTTTTCAGCATGGCCCATATGTAGATTAAAGATTATGCCAGTCAACACAGATTTTTTAGTTATTGGAGGTGGGATTATAGGTATTTCAATTGCTAATGAAATATTAAATAGATACCCAAACTCCAAGGTAACAATTATCGAGAAAGAAAACCAAATTGGACTTCACGCTTCTGGAAGGAATAGCGGAGTTCTTCATGCTGGTTTTTATTATTCAGAAGACAGTTTAAAAGCCAAATTAACCTCAACAGGAAATACATTAATGACAAATTATTGTATTGAGAACAACTTACCAATAAGAAAGTGTGGAAAGTTTGTAGTAGCTCAGAACTGTGAGGAAGAAAAAATCATTTCAATGTTAGCGCAAAGAGCAAAAAATAATAATGTTAAAGTAGAGAAAATCTCTGAAAATGATGCAAGGAAATTAGAACCGAATATTAAGACATCCAATATTGCGCTATACTCTCCGAACACCGCGGTTGTGGATCCAAAATCTGTAGTACAGTCAATGCTTCAGAGGTTTAAAGAAAAAAAGGGAAAAGTACTTTTCAATACAAAGTATTTGTCAACAGAGAATAATCATGTTGTGACAACTAATGGGACATTTTCTTATGGTTTTCTCATTAATTCAGCAGGTCTTTATGCTGACTCTATAGCGCAAGATTTTGAACTCTCTGAGGATTATTATTTATTGCCCTTCAAGGGTCTTTATATTAAATCGGATAAGCCGTTAGATTTCCTTAAAAGCAATATTTACCCTGTGCCTAATTTGAGAAATCCTTTTTTGGGTATACATTTTACTAAGACTATTTCGGGTGAAATAAAAATAGGCCCAACTGCTATTCCAGCGTTTTGGAGAGAGAACTACAGTGGATTAGATAATTTTAAATTAAGAGAGTTTTTTGATATATCTTCTAAACAATTATCGCTATTAATTAATTCTAAATTCGATTTTAAAAGAATAGCTTTTTCTGAGTTAAGTAATTATTACAAACCAAATATCTTAAGAAAAGCTGAAAAATTATGTAAGAATTTTAAAAAAGATGATTTTCAAAATTGGTATGTATCAGGAATTAGGGCTCAACTTGTGAGCAAGAAGAACAAGAATCTTGTTATGGACTTTATCATTGAGAAGAGAGAAAATTCTTTACATATTTTGAATGCCGTTTCACCAGCTTTTACTTCGAGCCTGTCCTTTGCAAATTATGTTCTAGATATAATGGAAGACAAAGACCTTTAATTTTTTGAATTTTGTTTATAATCCATGTCCTATGAAAGTTGTTATTCTTGCTGGTGGTCTAGGTACAAGATTATCTGAAGAAACCCAAATTAAGCCAAAGCCGATGGTTGAAATCGGAGGCATGCCAATTTTATGGCATATCATGAAAATTTATTCTCATTATGGTTTTAATGAATTTGTAATTTGTTGCGGCTACAAGGGTTATGTTATTAAGGAGTATTTCGCTAACTACTTCATACATAATTCGGATGTTACAATTGACTTAGGAGATAATTCAATTGAATTTCACAAGAAGAGATCAGAACCTTGGAAAGTTACTCTCGTTGACACTGGTTTAGAAACAATGACAGGTGGCAGACTTAAGCGCGTTGGGAAGTACCTTACAGATGATAATTTTTGCCTAACCTATGGTGATGGAATAGCTAATATAAATATAAAAAAACTTGTTGACTTTCACTATGCTCATGGCAAGATGGCTACAGTAACTGCTGTTCAACCACCAGGTAGATTCGGAGCATTAAAAATTAACAATGAAACTGTTACTAGCTTCGAAGAAAAACCTAGTGGTGATGGAATGCTAATAAATGGAGGTTTTTTTGTTTTTTCCACAGGAGTTCTTGATTTTATTGATTCTGATGATTGTATTCTTGAGCAAAGTCCACTTATAAACCTCGCTAAGAATAATGATTTAAAGGCGTTTAAACATAATGATTTTTGGCACCCTATGGATACTTTGAGAGATAGAAACTATTTAGATGCTCTATGGGAAAAATCATCTGCGCCTTGGAAAATCTGGGAGGGGTAATAATGAATGTATTAGTTACAGGTAACTTAGGCTACATTGGACCAGTTCTTGGTAAATTTCTAAAGGATTGTTATAGTAATCTTAATCTCACTGGTTTTGATACTGGTTATTTTTCTTCATGCTTAACATCATATATTTTTAACCCCGATACTATATATGATTTTCAGATTTATGGTGACATTAGAACCTCCAATTTCGATTTTCTAGATGGAATTGATATTGTTGTACATCTTGCCGGAATATCTAACGACCCAATGGGAAATAATTTTGAAAAAGTTACCTCACAAATTAATTCTGATTCTAGTTATAAATTTGCAAAAATTGCTAAAGAAAAAGGAGTCAGTAAGTTTATTTTTGCCTCTAGTTGCAGTATGTACGGTTCTGCAAATTCAGACCCAAAAAAGGAGTCCGATTCTTTAAACCCATTAACAGCGTATGCTCGTTCAAAATTATTTATGGAGGAAAAGTTAAAACTTTTATCTGATAACAGTTTCGAGTCTACTTGTCTAAGGTACTCAACTGCCTGCGGAATGAGTTCGAGATTGCGTTTAGATCTTGTATTAAATGATTTTGTTGCTTCATCAATCTCTAATAAAAGTATTGAAATCTTAAGTGATGGCTCTCCATGGAGGCCTCTAATTGATGTTCAAGATATGTCCAGATCAATTGCTTGGGCTATTAGTAGGAATAGTGGAGAAAACTTCCTGGCAATTAATGTTGGAAAAAATGAATGGAATTATCAAGTCAAAGAAATAGCAAATACTGTGGCAGATGTTCTTGGAGGGGTTAAAGTGAAAATTAATAGCGATGCCTCTCCTGATAAAAGATCTTACAAGGTAGATTTTTCTCTTTATGAGAGTATTGCAAAAGATTTCTTGCCTTCGGTCTCAATTGAACAAAGCGCAATTGAGATTTATGACGGACTTAAGAAAATCAATTTTTCTGATAAAGATTTCAGAAATTCATCCCTTATAAGACTTAAGACTCTTAATATGCTTAAAGAAAGTAGTTTTCTTACGGAAGACCTCTACTGGAATTTTCCCTGAGCATGAAAAGAATAGATACCCAAATTGATGATTTATTCATAGTCAAGCTAAATCAACATATTGATAACAGAGGTTCATTTTCTAAGGTTTTTTGCTCAGACCTTTTTAAAACATTTGGGGTTAGAAAATCTATTAAACAGGTTAATATTTCCAATACAAGCAAAAGTGGCATTATTAGAGGTATGCATTTTCAATACCCGCCCTATGCGGAAACTAAAATCATTAAATGCATCAGTGGAGCAGTCTTTGATGTTGCAATTGATATTAGGAGGGACTCAGAGACTTTTTTAAATTGGCATGGGGAATATCTTAATTCTGGTGAAGAAAAGGTTTTTGTTATACCCGAAGGGTTTGCTCATGGATTCCAGGCGTTAGAAGATAAATCTCAACTTTTGTATTTTCATACAGAAAAGTACAATAAAGAACATGAGGCTGGGATCTCTTATAAAGATCCATTAGTTCAAATAAACTGGCCAATATATCCAGCTTTTGGTGTGTCAGAAAGAGATAGTAGTTTTACCTCGTTAGATGCATTATTTAAGGGAGTTGAGTTATGAAATGTAGGCACTGCAATTCTAATATGAATTCTATTTTTGCTGATCTTGGAAGTTCGCCGCCTTCTAACTCTTACCTCATAGGCTCAGAACTAATAGCTGCTGAAAAATGGTATCCGTTGAGAGTTGGAGTTTGTCAGGAATGTTGGTTGGTCCAAAATTTTGACTGTGATTATGAAGAAGATTTCTTTAATGATAATTATGCTTACTTTAGTAGCTTTTCTTCCAGTTGGTTAAAGCATGCAGAAACTTATGTGAATATGATTTCCTCCATGCTTAAACTGAATAAAGCCTCACAGGTGATTGAGGTAGCTTCAAATGATGGTTATTTACTCCAATTTTTCATGAATAAGAATATTCCATGTTATGGTGTAGAGCCAACAAAAAGCACATCTAAAGCTGCCAAAGCTAAAGGAATTGAGGTGGTTGAAGATTTCTTTGGTGAAGAGCTTGCTAGGAAATTACTTAAGACAAAGGGCCAGTGTGATTTGATGGTTGCAAATAATGTGCTTGCACATGTTCCCGATGTAAATGACTTTCTGAGAGGTTTTGATTTATTGCTAAAACCTTCAGGAGTTATCACTTTTGAATTCCAGTATCTGGCGACTCTAGTTGATTCTATTCAATTCGATACACTTTACCATGAACATTACTCTTACTTTAGTCTTAGCTCTTGTCAAAATACATTAAATACCAATAATTTAGAAATTTTTGATGTGGAGTTTTTAAATTCTCATGGAGGAAGTCTGAGAGTTTATGCTCAGAAGAAAAACTTCGGAAAATTCAAAATTTCTCAAAATGTTAGTGATCTGCTTAAAAAAGAAAAAAATTTAGGAGTTAAAAATTTAACCTATTATCTAAATTTCCAACCAAAGATTAATGTTGTTAAAAACAACTTAATAACTACTCTTGTTGATATTTATGATCAAAATTGTTTGGTATATGGTTATGGTGCAGCCGCTAAAGGCAACACAATTTTAAATTATGCTGGGATAAAAAGTGACCTATTGCCCTATATAATCGATAAGAGTCCTTATAAGCAGAATAAATTTATGCCCGGCAGTAGAATACCAATTGTAAATGAAAGTTTTATTAAAGCTAATAAACCTGAATACATATTAATACTTCCATGGAACCTAAGAAAAGAGATAAGTGCAGACTTAGAATATATTAGAGAATGGGGAGGTAAGTTTATTGTTGCTGTTCCTGAGATTGAGATTTTTTGATAACTATATACGGAGCTTATTTTGATTACGATTGATGAAGAAAAAGGAATTGTTACTTTTAACGACGGCAAGAATAATTCTGTTTTTAATATTGGATCACAAGAAGCATTCAAGATTATTTCTCGAGCCTATCTTAGGGCTGGCTGGGATTCAAAATATGTATACAGTTTTTCTTGGTTGGGTAGACCAATAATTCAATTACCAGATGATTTAATAAGATTGCAAGAGGTAATTTATTCTATTAAGCCAGACGTAATAATAGAAATTGGTGTTGCGCATGGAGGAAGCTTAATTTTTTCAGCTTCACTGTGCAAGGCAATAGGAAAGGGAAGGGTTATTGGAATTGATATAGAAATTCGTAAACATAATAGAGTAGAAATAGAAAATCATTTTTTGGCTGAGAGTATAACTCTTATTGAAGGAAACTCCATTGAAGAATCTACTATTCAGGAGGTAAGAAATCTTTTAAATCCGAATGAAAAAGTTTTGATTTTTCTTGATGGTTGTCATACTAAAGATCATGTTTTAGAAGAGTTAAGACTTTATAGCAAATTTGTAAGTATTGGGTCATATATTGTCGCTATGGATGGAATTATGAAAGATCTAAAGGGTGCACCGAGGTCCTCTGAGGACTGGGAATGGAACAATCCCACTAGTGCTGCAAAAGAATTTGTTAACGAAAACACAAATTTTAGGATTATGGAGCCTATAAGGGAATTCAATGAGGGGATAATAACTGAGAGATATCCAACTTATTGGCCAGATGCATTTGTAAAAAGAGTTAAATAAATGACAAACCTTAACGATGAATTAAAAGAAGAGGCTGAGGCTTTTAATAAGAGAATTTCTGAAAGATTGCAAGCTGGATTTGTTCCTGATCTAAGAAATGCAGTTAAGACTGAATTTTTTTACAAAAGCTTTTGGAGGGATCCCTACTTTATAAATCTTTATCTTGGTGAGCAGGTTAAAAACTTTACTAGGATACTTGATGAGAATTGCGGTAAAAATTTGAGAATTCTTGATATCGGCTGTGGAGCTGGCTACATGTCTCTTGAACTAGCTCGAAATGGACATCATGTAACTGCATTCGATATTTCAGAAAAATCAATAAAGATTGCTAATGAGGTTCTTGATAATTCTGAAAAAGATGAAAACTTTGGTTCTCTTGAATACTCTGTTAGCTCATTTGAAGATTATGATATTAAGCGCGGCAATTTTGATGTCATTCATTTTAGTGTTGCCCTTCATCATCTTACAAACGTAAATCTTGTTGTAAAAAAATGTTTTGATTCCATAGATGAAGGAAAGCATATTTTTGTGCATGAGCCATGCCATGAAAGATTCGATGAGAGGGATGCTGCACAGGTAGTTCTTATTAGAAGCATTTTATCTTTACTGGGATTCTGGTATGAAAAAGATCTTTATGAAAGAATCTACAATGATGATAGTCTTCTTCTGCAGGAGATTAAAGATACAAAAATGGAATATTTGATGGAAAGAGACAAGAGTGAACCAGATGGGCAATCCCCAAATGACCTGGAGGCATCTGGAGAAGAAATGTTAGAGGCTCTTAGAGAAAGATTCCATGAAATTCATTACTCAAAGTCCACATCATTTATTTATCGCGTACTTGGCGGGATGAGAGGAGAAGACGATAAAATCCATAAAATTGCTGATTTGCTCTCTAATTATGATAAATTAGCTGTAAGAGAAGGTTTTATTAACGAAAATTTCTTTTATTTTTTGGGAAGGAAGTAGTGTGAAATTTTTTATAACTGACGATGATATGTGCACCACTCAAAAACTCAACTTGGCCAGAGTGCAAAAATGGATTGAGTCTAATGGCGGCAATATTGTCGATAATGCTGATGTTGCAGATCATATTTTATGCATGACGTGCAATGGATGGTCCTTACTTGAAGAAAATTCCTATTCAAGAATAAATAAATACAAAAAAAATTATGCTGACAAGATGATTGTTGTTGGATGTGTTAATGATGCCCATCCAGAAAAAGTCAAAAAAATCTGGTCAGGGAGAACTGTTAGGACAAGAAGCGATGAAGATTTTTCTTTTAGTGAAATTCAAGGCTTATTTCCAAACTTCTCTAAAAAGATTAAAGAAATACCAGCCCAATCAGTTTTCAGAAGAAAAGAAGATTATCGAGATTACAATCTTTCTAAAAGATTTATAAATATTGCCGAAGGTTGTGCTTTTAATTGTACTTTCTGTACTCATAAGCCCGGTCTTGGGAATAGAAGAAGCAGAACATTGAATGATATTTTAACTCAGATAGATGAATGTGTTGCAGAGGGTGTTAAGATAGTCAATCTTATGGGTATGGAAACATCTATGTGGGGAATAGAGTTTAAACTTGATTATGCAGACTTGCTTCAAAGTGTAATTAATTTTTCAAATTCCTATGAAATTCACATGGCACAATTTAATGCTCATGGCTTCGATCGTTATGCTAAGAAACTTTTACCACTTCTAAAAAATCCAAGAGTCACGGATATTCAAGCGCCAATCCAATCCACATCTAATAGAATTCTTAAAATGATGAAAAGACGGCTTCATTCTGAAGGTCTAGGCGATTTTTTTAGAGAAGTTAAAAAATTTAATAAGAGAGTTGTGTTGAGAACAGATTTAATTATCGGTTGGCCTACTGAGACGCCCGAAGAGAGAATTGAGTCACTAAAGTTTGCAGGAGAAATTTTCGATGAAATTGCCTTGTATTCAATTGAGCTTTCACCCGATCTTCCAGCTTGGAAGTATATTGATGATGCTTTCAGCGCTTCTGAACTTTCTCAGATCCACAAAGATTCCCTTGAATATCTGAAAAGCAACTTTCCTGATGTTGTTGTTCATTCAGGTCAACAAGATGATGCCACTATGGCAAATATCGAGAGTCAGAGACAAAAATTAAGAATGTCAAAGCAATCTTTCACTATAGAGAGTAGCACTAAATGAGCAGGTCATTTATTTTCAATGACAAATACTTAATATCTGAGCTGGTTAGAAAGTTAAGAGTTTGTTACTAGAGAGCGTTTATATTTTTGGAAAAAAACAAAATAAGATTTTCAATCATAGTTATCCATAGAAATCGATTTGACCTACTACATAGTTGTTTGTTGTCAATCATAGGTTCAATTTCCAATAATGACGAGATCATACTAATTGACAATAACAGTTCTGATGATTCTATGTCAAAACTTAAGTCCACAAATTTTTATCAAAAAATAAAAATTATTGCTAACAAATGTAATTTTGGATATGGCGAGTCCTGCAATCAGGGAATGAAAGCTGCAAATGGTAAATATTTTATTCTTTGCAATAATGATGTGAAACTAAACCAAAATGCTCTAACTCTCTTTTATGAATATTTAAATAAAAAAAATATAGGAATTATTGGGCCACAAATGTTAACTCCATCAGGCTCATACATGAACTCGTACTCAACAATTCCATTTGATTTGCTATCCCAGCTTGACTTAGTCGGAAGACCAAGAAGAAGTAAAGAAATTAAGTCTTTAGCACCTGTTGAAAATTTAAGGGGGGCGTGTTTAGCTGTTAATAAAGAGATGGTAAAAGAGTTAGGCGGCTATGACGAAGATTTCTATTTTTATCATGAAGAGACAGAATGGTGTTTTAGAATAAATCAATCAAAAAATTGGAAAGTAATGTTTTCTCCAGAAATAAAAATTTTCCACATTGGTGGAGGGACAACAGAGAATGTTTTCAAAGAATCGAGAATTGAATTCTTTAGGTCAAGAATAAAATTCTGGCAAAAAATATTTCCTTTTAGGACGCGTCTATTAGTTTATTTAATTAATCTACCAAAACTACTACTAGATCTAATTTTCTATTGCTTCATGACTTTAGTGACTTTTGGAAAAGTAAAAACATATAGAAGAAAAGCTCTTGATAGGTCAATAGTATTAGTTTGGTTAGTTTTAGGTATGCCAAAAAAATGGGGCCTACAAGATAAATGCAATTAAAAATTTAATTTAGAAAATTCTTTGATTTTCTTAACAATATATTCTCTATCTTCATCATTTATCCACCAGCCTACAGGGATTGAAACTTGAGTAAGATTAAATATATCCAAGTTTGGAAGGCTGGCTTTGGATTCTTTGAATGCAGTATGAATATCATTTCTTTCATGAACTCTTGAGGTCATTATTCCCTGCGAGTCCATATATTCTATAAATAGGTCCCTTTTCTCAACATGAAGCGTATAAATCCAACATGAGGAAATGACGTTTGAAGGTTTAGTAATTGTCCTTACGCCAACAATTCCTTGAATTTCTTCATCATAGAACTTTTGGTTAGACAAATGTTTTGAGACAATTTGGTCAGCGTATTTTAATTGCTCTATGCCAATCACTGCTGAAATATCGTTCATATGGAACTTATATCCATACTCCAGAATATCATCTTCACATCTGAAATCTTTTCTATTTGACTTTCTATCAATTCCAAACCATCTTAAGAGAACGCCCCTTTGGAAATCATTGCTATCTTTACAAAAAAGCAATCCACCATCTATTGTTGTAATATGTTTAATAGCCTGGAATGAAAAAATAACAAAGTCAGAATGGTTGCCAATTTTTTTACCGTTATACTCTGAACCGAAAGCATGGGCAGCATCCTCTATTGTTTTAATACCATATTCTCTTGCAATGCGATTTATTTCATCAATTTGGCAAGGTATTCCGCCAAAATGCACCATAATAATCGCTTTGGTTTTTTTAGTAATTTTTTCTTCTATTGACTTAGGGTCAATTAATCCAGTTTCTTTATCTACATCTGCCCATACAATTTTCGCGCCTGCAGCAAGTATAGGCATATTTGTAGCTGTGCAAGTCATTGGACTTGAGATAACTTCATCGCCATAACCAACATTGGCCAACCTAAGAGCAAGTTGAATTGCTGATGTGCCAGCATTAACAGTAATTACTTTCTTATTGCCAAAATAGTCACCCAAATCTTTCTCAAACTGATCCACTTTTGATCCTTGACCAATAAAGCCACTGTGAAGAACTTCAAGAAGGGGGCGGTCGACCGATTTGGGTATATGAACCTTAAAAAGAAATTTCTTATCCATTAAATTTAACTTTATGTTAAGAATTCATAGAGATGAATTACATAAAAATTATTTTGATAAATATGGTGGAGGGACAGGGATTCGAACCCTGGAAGGGGATTAACCCTTGCCGGTTTTCAAGACCGGTGCATTCAACCGCTCTGCCATCCCTCCAAAGCGACATATGATACAGTCACTTAGGTGGTTAGTAAATAGTAAATCAAATTACTAGAAAAAAACTCATTAAATAAGTATAATCACAACTTTTTAAAAGTTTAGAGGATTCAAACATGTCCAAGGTTTGTCAAGTTACTGGAAAGCGTCCAATCAGTGGCAATAACGTTTCCCATGCGCATAACAAAACGCGTCGTCGTTTTTATCCTAATCTTCATACCCATAGATTTTGGGTCGAGAGTGAAAATCGTTTTGTTAAACTTAGACTTTCAGCTAAGGGTCTTAGAGTTGTTGATAAAAAAGGGATCGATGCAGTTTTGACTGAAATTCGCTCCCGTGGTGAAAAAATATAGGATTCTATTATGAGAGATAAAATTAAATTAGTTTCTTCAGAAGACACTGGACATTACTACACCACTACAAAGAATAAAAGACTTCATCCGGAGAAAATGGAAGTTAAAAAGTTTGATCCCGTGGTAAGAAAACACGTAATGTACAAAGAGTCAAAAATTA
>Ga0181567_10003549_pt1 | contig 11547 bp, 10 predicted proteins | sample 101ome_14_FD_133761 | JGI IMG/M metagenome (GOLD analysis project Ga0181567, IMG submission 133761) | Coastal salt marsh microbial communities from the Groves Creek Marsh, Skidaway Island, Georgia - 101403AT metaG (megahit assembly) | ecosystem: Environmental > Aquatic > Marine > Intertidal...
GACTGACAGGGAAAACAGCCAGGCAAAGTTGGTGACAATAGTATCCTGCAGTCCGATCAGCCATGCGTTCGTCCCGTTGCGGCTGATCACGGTCATGACCAGGATCGCCAGTACCAGCCCGAGCACGGTAAAGAATATGACGGGGTCTGAGGCTAACTGACGCCCGCTACCGTGCTTCTCCCTGATGCCCCGCCCTGCTTCCGGCTCAATCATCGGCTAACGGCTTCAGCCCGGTTTACGCAAATGCAGGATACCCCAGGCTAGGTAGCCCTGGTCGGCCGCATCCACCCAATGACCCAGCCCAGCAATCATGCGATCCATATAGTCCTTGCTGATTTCCTGGACGAGTTCGTCATAGCGGGATTCCAGCACCTCCTTGACGTTGGCATAGTGGTTGCGCAACTGAGGCGTCAGGTAAACCATGTGCTGCTCCCTCAACCCACGTTCAGTCAGAGCCTTGCGGTACCAGGCAAACGACCCCATGGAATCCAGGTCAAGGCGGTCATAGACCGGCTGAAGCACGCCTTCAGGACAGTCATCGGCCTGCATCGGATCGGTAAAAATCACATCGCCGCCAGGCGCCAGCACCCGAACGACTTCTTCCATTACTTTGTCCTTGCGGGCACTGTGCAGAAAGGAATCCTGTGACCAGATCACATCAACCGAGGCATCCGGCAGGGGAATTTCCTCGAAGCTGCCGTGCTGGACAACGATCTGGCTATCCAGTCCCTGCGCGGCATTCAACTCCCGGTTGCGCTGATTCTGCACTTCACTGATGTTGAGACAGATCACCCGGCAACCGGAATGCTTGGCCATATAGCGGGCTGAACCCCCATAGCCGGCGCCAAGATCCAGCACACGACTGTTCTTGTTGAGGGATTTCAACTGGGCCGTCATGGCCTCCACCGTTTTCCGGCTGGCTTCAAAAATATTGTTTGTGTCCATGTAGAGGCCAATGTGAATGTCCTCACCGCCCCACACTTTTTCGTAGAAGCGGTCGGCATCACTGCTGTCGTAATAGCTCTCGGTCTGGACTTCCTGTGAACTGCGCTGTGCGGTGGCGTTATTGGGCATGGTAATCCTTCTGGGCAATGTGAACATAAAAGTCGGGATCGTCTTCCTTATAGGTTTCCTGGAAGTCCCCGAAGGTTTCAATTTTCTGGAAGCCCGCGTCATAGATCAGGCCACGCAGATAATCCCGACGCAGCGGAAACATGTTCAGGTGATGCTTGGAACCGTCCTCGAAGGCATACTCGAAACGCGCCAGGCCGTCATCGACATGAACCGGTTGCGCTGACACCTTGTCACCACAGTAGTAGTACTTGTGCTTGGTCTTGAAGCCGTCATCCAGAATCGAATCATAGTTACGCTGGTCGATGATCAAGACCCCATCATGCTTGAGCACGGCATAAAACTCCGCCAGGGCACGGCGGCGGTCATGCTCTTCAAACAGGTGGGTAAAGGAATTGCCGAGACAGATGACCGCATCAAATAACTGGTCCTGGACATCGCGGTTGAGCCAACGCCAGTCGGCATGGACTGTCTGCATGACATGGCCATGATCCTTGGTATTTTCAAACGCTTTCACCAGCATCTGGGCGTTGCCATCAGCACTGGTCACGTTAAAGCCGGCCTTGAGCAGCTGGACAGAGTGGAAACCGGTCCCTGTTGCGACATCGAGAATATTGTGCTTGCCCATTTCCTTGAGCTTATCGATAAAAAAACGTCCTTCGCCAGCGGCACGGGCATCCCAGTCGATCAGTTCGTCCCAGCGTTCAACGAAATTTTCCACGTATTCCGACTGATATTTCTCGGTATCACGCACTTCACTGGGATTGTCGCCATAGTCCTGCTCCTTCGGAATCTCATGCAGGGAAGGCAGTGGCGAGGCAACCGGGCCCGTGCCCGATCGTGCATTTTTTGGCGTATTTACAGGCGAATGCCCGCGATTAGCTTCAGTCATAATTAGCACTCTTTTACTGTGTATTCAATGTTTTTGAAAAGTATAAAACTGGATAATTAATAACCAGAACTGAATCTATATCACTGTTTTTATTGCTTTATATAGATTTACAGGTAATGCATATACAGCTTAAAAAGCCATAAGCCTGGGTAATATTAATTAGTATACTAAATATATTGTCGGGCTGCTCACTTTTGGACCAGGCATCCATGTCCACGGCGATGCAGGTATGGCATGATTAGGGCCTGAAACGTCTGGAACAACGCCTCAGACCCACCTTCCAAGAGCCAGCCGCCACCAAACGCATGAAAGACAAGAAAATCAATGATGTCCTGATTGCCCTGCGCAGACTTATGCGGGCAACGGATCTGCATTCCAGGGAACTGGTACGCACGACAGGCCTCACGACACCACAGTTACTGCTGTTGCAATCCATCAAGTCCAGCGGTGAAGTCAGCATCGGAAAACTGGCCGAAGACATCAGCCTGAGCCAGGCCACCGTAACCAGCATCCTGGACCGACTCGAGCAACGCGGCTATGTCACACGGGCCCGCTCCACTACTGACAAACGCCGGGTACATGCCTACCTGACAGAGCTGGGCAAACAAACGGTGAAAAAAGCGCCCGCCCTGTTGCAGCACAGTTTTGTCACCCGGTTTGGCAAGCTGGAAAGCTGGGAGCAGAACATGATCATCGCGTCGCTACAGCGGATTGCATCGATGATGGATGTACAGTCGCTGGATGCAGGACCTGTACTGGATGTAGGCACACTCGACCGCCAGGCGGTCGGCAATGGTAAAGAGGACTAGTTTTTAGTGTCGCCAGTACGCTCACGCCTGGCACGAAAGAAATTTTTCATCAGGGCACGGCACTCATCGGCCAACACGCCCTCTTCCACCTCAAGCTGATGGTTGTAAACAGCAGACTGATGTAACTGCAGATTACTCACTAACGCCCCCGCACGGGGTTCACGCGCCCCAAACACCACTTTGCTTATGCGCGCATGAATCATGGCGCCCACACACATTGTGCAGGGCTCTATCGTCACATACAGGATGGCACCCGGCAGGCGATAATTACCTGTACTGGCGGCAGCCTCACGAAGCGCAACGATTTCGGCATGAGCAGTGGGATCATGGCTGGAAATAGACTGGTTAAAACCAACACCGATAACCTCATCGCCTTGCATGATAACTGCACCAACCGGAACTTCTTTCTTCAACAAGGCTTGCCGCGCCTGGGTCAATGCCAGCGACATCCCATGCTCTCTTGCACTAATCATGATTCGGGAAGGAATTGTTAGGCCTTACTCCCACTCCATAGTGGGGCTACGTTTTTTTATAATAAAACAGCTTGTCACGCTCTCTGAAACAATATTTGCAACCACGTTGCAAGTCAGAGCAATTTTCACACCCAAATGTGTTTGTTTAATCCTACTGGCAACCAAATGCCTGCAACATTTACACTTGCAAGCTTTATAACTACGGCTTATCGACTACTGTCGCATAATGGGACATGTTCTGGGTATTCGTCTAGTATTTCACACTTTTTTAGACTACACCAAAGAGAACCTCTTGGCTTTCTATGGGTAAGAATTGATGGCGAAGGCCTAGTAAAGGAAGAACTGACTGGCATAGATATTCATCCTGAGGATTTAAGACTCCAAGCAGATGCGACCAACTCTAAAACCAACAACCTGGGGAGAGAATTGCTTGTTGTATTTCTACAACCTGCAAAGCAGTGTCCTCCTTAGCCGGAATTTATCTTGACAAGCCTGATGGCCCCCGTTAAATCGAAGTCCCGAAAAGACAATAGTACTTTTTGACTTAAGAATTGCCAGAACTTCGTAAAGCCAGGATGCAGGACGCTAGAGCCTTGGCTACAACTTTCTGAGTTATACGATCGCTTACTATTTGATAAAAGTAGCCTACTGCTTCGTCCATACCATTAAGGTCTAAAAGCATATTCATGAAAGTATGACGATAGCTTTGTGATTTATAGCTGGTTCACAAGAATTTAAAAACGCCATCCATGGTGCTTTAATTTTTAGAAGTGAATACAAATAATCAAACGCGTTTTGAAGAGCTTTCTGTTGACCAAGTGATCATGCCATTTGTGATAGCAAATCGCTTTATGAGCCGTCAACGGTTCCATCGGCACATTGAGTCGCTAGTGCAGATATGAAAAACGCCCGGATATACGGAAGTTACCCAGTCGAAGCATCAATCTCTTTTTCTCTCTGCCGAATCACTCATTACTTTACACCCTATCGTACAAATAAAATAACTTCAAAATGTGTCATATTGCAGGCCGATTCATGCACCTCGAATGGTCATGTTCGGACTCTGGGTACTTCGCGATAACTAGCGGATCGAGAGGCAAGAGCCACGGCCTTTTTCATCCAAACTTCATAAATGAAAGCTACGGATCCTAATGTTATGCAAGATAGAGTAGTTACCGGTTTTTGTTTGATAAATACAAAAATCAAACGCCCGGTAATGAGTATGCATATTTGTCTCGCATATTTTTCTTTTTTTTCTACTCAATCACCCCTTTCAAATTATTTTTTCACCAAGGACTAGAGCATTCCATGAAAATTTAACCAAAATAGGTGGTTAGTTTTGAACTAACTGGTAATCGGGTATTTCTAGAATTCATCTTGACTTCAAGATATAAGCGCATTTTTCTATTCTGAACAGGCCAAGCCTATTCTCAGGCCGGACTCCATGAATTTGAAATGATCAAGTACTAATTGAGTTGATTCGGTTGCAGCCCTTAGCACAGGGCCGGCCTGGGCAATAACATTTGCACCCAGCTTGATGGCTTTAGCCGCATCAAGGCCATGTCTAATTCCGCCAGAGGCAATCACTGGAATGTCGGGTAAAGCTGCACGAATATCTCTCACCGCGTCAGGCGTAGTAATGCCCCAGTCCTTGAATATCTCAGCTAAGGCTTGAAGCCTTGGGTCTTTGTTGCGCTCGGCTTCGACTTTAATGAAATTTGTCCCTCCTTTTCCTGCGACATCAATTGCCTTGACACCAGCATTGACTAGCCTGCGTGCGGTCCCTGCTGATATACCCATACCAACCTCTTTCGCTATCACGGGAACATCAAGATAAGTGCATACGTTTTCAATGGCATCCAAGAGGCCGGACCAGTTTGTATCGCCGTCCTTCTGAATAAATTCCTGAAGACAGTTCAAGTGAATAATAAGTGCATCAGCCGCAATCATCTGCACCGCTTTTTGGACCTCCGATAGAGAAAAATCATCACGTAGCTGAGCAGCACCTAGATTAGCGTAAAGGGGTATATCTGGTGCCCATTTTCGTAAGCCGCTCGTTAAGCCTTTGTCACCCTCACTCAGCAAGGCTATTCGCTGTGAACCCACGCCCATTGCTATGCCTAGTTCCTGCGCAGCCTCTGCTAAATGGGCATTTATTTTCTCCGCATTTAATGGACCTCCAGTCATCGAGCTTATAATAAACGGAAGCTTTAACTGCCTGCCAAGAAATTCAGTTGTCAGGTCAAAATTCTCTAAGTCTTTTTCAGGCAAGGCATTGTGGGTCAAAATTACGTTATCCCAAGGACTTTCCTGCTCTGCATCACCTAACCTCTGTTTTAGAACCAGGTCAATATGGTCTGTCTTACGTTTGAGAATCTCAGTCATTGAATGGCCCTTTCTTGCTCCTGATTTAACAGGCTTATTAGGATCATATGAGGCACTGTGAGAGCGAACAGACCGACAAATATGACCTGTATAAATTGGGAGCTAACATCAATATCAGGCAAAGTTATAAATAATATTGAGCCGAGGACAAAACTGAGCAGGGTGAAAGGCACTGCGTAGATCAAAACATTTGTGACGCCTAGTTTTTTTAGTGACCGGCCAAGGTGAAGTGAACTATGCAAAACACAAAAGTAAACTGTAAAGTGAGCTATTGGCGGTAGAGAATAAGCACTATAGAACAAAACCGCTAATTCTAAGTGTGCTGTTATTCCTGCTCTTCGAGCCCGAAGACAGAGGATGCATACGGCTATTGTAGTAACTACTGATATAGATCCCATAGAATCCACTATGATCTGAGAAGCCGCCGGTGTAAGAACTTCAAATATTATAAGAACTTCCTCGGGGTGGAATAAGGCCGGTAGACATATCACCGAGGAGCTGATGGCTAAGCTAGTCCATCGGTCAAAATGGCTATGCCAGTCCTCAGAGAAGTGCCATACGGAAAAAGCAAGCATTGGCACGATGAATAACGCTGGGGCAATTAGCCATACAGCAACGACCATGACCGCAAGCGCTAAATATCCTAGTGAAAAAATTAGTAGGCCGAACCCTCCTTCCCACCAACCAGCTTGCCTAGCGATTGCTGGGTCAATCGCACCGTGAGGCAAACCGGTAATTGCAAGAAGTAAGCCAAGTATGATGAGATGTGCCTCAACATTTTGGCTTAGCCAAAAATTATAAATCGCCATTGAAGCCAGAGAGATCGCGCAAAAAGAGAGTCGAGAAGGGATATTCGTAATGACACTTCTTGTCATGCATGGCTCCAATTTGATGTTCTTATCTCATGATATATTTCGGCAAGTGCAGAGTGAAAAAGAGCCAGCTTTGGCAGAGCCAGCATAATAGAAAGTAAATCTCTGGTAGTTGGTTTATCAGTAAGGAATCGCAACAAACCCTCTGTTGAAACTTCGCGCGCCAAAGCAAGAAACAGCTGCGGGGCAATTGCTGGATTTTTAGCAATGGCCCTGAGAAAAACCTTGTCCATCCACATTAATAGGGGGTGGTCAGGCAAAAATCCATGTGCATTGCTGCCTTCTAGAATTTTCTTGGCGCATCGATCTGCCCAATGTTGAATTCGTTTGAATGCGTAGCCAGTCGACGGTCTGGCGGCTCCAGCGCCAAGGCCTGTATGAACCCATCGGGGATCTTTGGGTTTAAATTGACCTCGAAGTCCCATTGGAATCATACCAAATTCTTCTCTCACTATAAGATATCCTGAACTTCCACAGACACGGTGAAGTGATTCCAGAGCATCTTTTCGTAAACTCTCAGGCGAAAGTGATTTCTCAGCAAAGCGGGTAAATTCCACAAGGATTGAATTGTTATCAATTGGCAAAACATAATCAAACATAAATCCTTTGCCATCGACGCGCATATTCTCCATGACTCTAGCGACATCAGGCAATCCGTGAGGTTTATTCATGACAACCTCAAACCCGAAAAATATTTGTTTAAGAACTGCAGAATTCACATCAACATTGTCAGGAATTCGAGTATCCACAATTTGTTTTGCGAAAACTTTTTGAATTTCGGTACTATTGCCAACAGAGCAACCTTCTATGACTACCTCAAAATGACTGCCTTTTGGATTAACATCGGCGACTCGGCTACCTTTTAAAAGCTGAAGTTTTGGATTAAGAAATATATCTCTCTCAGCACTATTATAAAATGTGATGGCCGGGACATAGTTGTATCTCCAAGTACGTTTTGAGGCTTGACGGTAACTGATAGAATTTGAACTAAATTCCCAAGCTTGCCACTCTTTTTTGACCAGATCGCCCCCCTTGTTGTTTGCCTCCTCCCAGTAACACCAAGACCTATCATTTGTATAACAAGGACGAGGTTCTATAATGAGAGTACGTGGTATAAGGTCAGAATTTTCTGCATGTCTACAAAGCGCTAGTGCCAAAGAGAGCCCTGAGCAGCCCCCTCCGATGATTACTAACTCTAATTCTTTAATACATCTATTGGGCTGAATTGTTTGCATGAGGCAAGCCCTTCAAATAAATATGTAGGCTAGCTTTGTGAGAGGGATATGGTCTTCTGCTTGTATTAGACATCAGCGCTCTGAATGCGACATGTAGCTTTCTTACCAGATTGACATAGGCTCGTCCTGAAAGTACGTCGTAACCTTTTTCCTCAATTACCACCCCAATTTCCTTATAGATAATAGCCGCTACTTGTATTCCCTTTCTTGCTCGTGGGGGTAAAAAACCTAATCCGGCAGACCCAGATTCATAATAAAGATTTGCTAGTGAGAGCAAGCGCTTAACCGATTTCTTTAAAATCTCTCTCTCTGCCGCTGAAGCTCTGGGCAACCTATCAGGCAAAATCCTGCCGACCCACTTGCCAGGTATATAACGTCTGCCCTTTTCTGCATCTTCCATTACGTCTCTGGCAATATTTGTTAACTGCATTGCAATACCAAGATCAATAGCATGAGGTCTCGCTTTGGGATCTTTTACACCCAGTACATCGCACATAAGAAGCCCCACTGTACCTGCAACGCGGTAACAGTAACGCAAAAGTTCAGCCTCATTATTTATTTGAGCTGGTGTTAAATCCGATTCAATACCCTTTATGAGCTCTGATACTACGCTAGGTTGCATTTGGTAATATTTAGCCAGCTCGATAAAGTCTTGGACAACAGGAATTTGGCTATAGCCAAGCTCTATGTTTTGCTTTAATTGATCAAGCTTATTTTGTGCTAGCAGAATATCGGACTCTTCGTCCACGAGGTCATCAACAAAGCGACAGAAACGGTATAGACGGGCACAGTCATTGAGATGTTTTTTACTTAGAAATCGACTTGCGAACCGGAAGGATTTACCATGAAAAGCTAAGACATTTACAGCAGGCTCAATAGTTTTAGATTTGTAGTTGATGACCATGGCCTTGCTTTTCTACGCAGCACTATAAGCTGGCTTAATGTCAACTTTGGGAACCAACCGGTCCATAACTTTTGCAGAGCTTATAACCCCAGGAAGACCGGCGCCTGGATGTGTTCCTGCGCCCACAAGATATAAATTTTTTGGACCTTCTGCTTTGTTATGAAAGCGAAACCATGCAGATTGGGTAAATAATGGAGCTACGGAGAAGCCAGCTCCACCCTCGCTGAGGTAGTCTGTCTTGAAGTCCTCTGGAGTCATATAAAAATCAGTAACTATCTGCTGTTTCAGATCAGGAAGCAGATGTTCACTGAGTGACTCTATGATTTTTTCCTTCAGTAGTGGGGCTTGGGTTCCCCAATCTATGTTTGCATTAAGATTCGGGACTGGGGCAAGCACGTAGAATGAATCACAGCCATCAGGCGCGAAGCTGGAATCTGTTGCTGTTGGCCTATGCAGATAAAGTGAAAAGTCCTCTGGCAAAGATTTACCATTGAAAATCTCAAACAGTAGCTCTTTATACCTTTTACCTAACCAGATTGTGTGGTGGGCAATATTGGGATATTTCTTTTTGGTCCCAAAAAATAGTACGAATAGTCCCATCGAAAGAACACTGTGCTGAGATTTAAATTTCGCTGTCCTACTCTGCTCAGCAGAATCTAGCATGTGACGATATAGATACTTTGGATCGACGTTCGCTACAACGAGGTCTGCATTAATCTGAGTCCCATTTTCAAGCTGAACTCCAACAGCTTTTTTATTATCAACTAGTATCTTATCGACGGTTGTATTCAGTTTTATATCTATATTCAGCTCTACCATCAACTTTCTGTAAGCCTCAACCAAGGCACCGGTTCCTCCCATAGCAAAGTGTATACCCCAACGTCTTTCAAGGAAGTGAATTAAGCTATATATACTCGTTGTATCGAATGGATTTCCGCCAACTAAGAGAGGTTGCACAGAAAACGCCTGTCTCAGCTTTGGGTCTTGTAGGTGCGCGCATACCATCTGCCAAACTGAACGGTAACACTTGAGTCTCAGCAATGTTGGAATCTGAGCGAGCATTGTAGATATTTTATGGAAAGGTTTATCAGATAGCTTCGTAAAACCAATGTCAAAGATTTTCTCAGAGTGAGCTAATAGTTGCTTGTATCCCTCAACGTCGTCTGGATTAAACTTTGCTATTTCCTTTTCGGTGTGCTCAATTTCTCCACCATAATCAAATATATCTCCGTCATGAAATTGAAACCTATACCATGGGTCAAGCTGACGAAACTCTACATAATCTTCGCGGCGACGTCCGTGTAATTCAAATAACTCATCAAAGAGGAATGGTGCAGTAATTACCGTCGGGCCAGCATCAAATATAAATCCCTCTCTTTCAAACGCTTGAGCCCTGCCTCCTAGTTTGTTACAACGATCTAAAAGTTGTACTTCATACCCTTTAGCGCGGAGCCGGATTGCAGAGGCTATACCGCCAAAGCCGCCACCTACCACTACAGCTCGATTCACGCTGCTTCCCTGTTAATTTCATGTAATAATTTTGAGCACTTCTCTCTTAGGAGCGACCCGCAGTCATTCGGCAAGATCGCAGCTTTAGAGACTGCATCATTTAAATAATGTACAGCTAGCTCTTCAGCGGTATCTTTTGTTGAACTTCTATCAAGCAATAAACATAAGTTCGACAGCTTTCCGTTATTTTTATTTTTGTCTTGATCAAAATCATGAAGATCATCAAATATTTGATAACCAATGCCAAAGGAAGCACCGGCTTGTCTTGCAACATCTAAAAAATCCCCTTGGCCTGCTACGACAAGTGGGAGCTCTAGGCTTAGAGAGAAAAAAGGGCCGGATTTTTCTTTAGCAATAAGAGTTGCTTCAGCAATAGAAATATTTTTATCTGTATTCAGATCATTTGTCTGGCCTTGAAGAGTAACCGATATTGCCCTTTTCATTGCTAAAATCAGATTGTATGCAGAATTTGGTGCTGCAGAAGCAGCCAGTGCAAAAGCGTTTGCGATGAGCAGGTCAGTGATATTAAGAGCTATATCTGAGCCAAACTTCTTCCATAAGGCAGGCTGCCCCCTTCTGTACTCGTCTTGATCTTGGAAGTCATCTTGTATTAATGAAGCGTTATGAAGTGTCTCAACTGCGGCAGCTAGCTTTATAGCGGCCTCAGAAGTCAGGCCAAGGGAAAGGCTCGCGGAAAGGCATAGCGATGCCCTGGCCTCCGAGCCTACAGCCAAATAATGATATTGGATAGCCTGCCTCAACAAGGATGTTGAGGAGAGATCTTCAAGGAGCGTGTTCTGCGCTAAATGGCGGCTTTCTTCTAGTAAGTGTCTGAAATAAGGCCTTTTTTTATTTTTCATAAGCTCGCCCTAGCTAGAAACACTGTAAATCACACTATCTAAGTAACCCTTAGCCATTGTCACTAAAACGGCAAAATGGGTTATCAAGAGCTAAATTTAAACAGTGTTCAATTAATTTTATTATTTTTTACACAAATTACTACGTTCAGCAGTTTGTTTAAGATCATTTTTAATTAATCAAATAATACTTATACATTCTGTATATGAGATAACAATTATCTATGCATTATATTTTTGATCTGTTTACATAACCACGGCGTAGGAACCACTGCTATATGTAGAAAGATAAGTTTTTACCAATAATTATTTACCTATAACGGGGGATAAAATGAAGAAATATCTAATTACAAACCTAGCAATAGCCGGCCTCCTTACTGGCCAAACAGCTTTCGCAGCCTCTGGCGATACTACAATGCTCCAGTCTGGAGACTTTGTAGGTTATTCATTTTGGCTAATCTCAATGGCACTCGCTGCCTCTACTGTCTTTTTCCTAATGGAATCACTTCGCATTGGTGGAAAGTGGGCAACCTCTCTCAC
>Ga0181567_10003561_pt1 | contig 11524 bp, 11 predicted proteins | sample 101ome_14_FD_133761 | JGI IMG/M metagenome (GOLD analysis project Ga0181567, IMG submission 133761) | Coastal salt marsh microbial communities from the Groves Creek Marsh, Skidaway Island, Georgia - 101403AT metaG (megahit assembly) | ecosystem: Environmental > Aquatic > Marine > Intertidal...
CGAACACTGCCTTTGTCGAAAATGAGCACTCTTTGTGATCGTCGAGTATACCGGCCCTCCTCTGCGAGCCACAGGCAACGTTTTGGCAGGTATTCACGGCAATTTCAGCCAATATGGTGACCATTGATCTCGCTGCACGCGAACAACTGAGGGGCCGCTTGGCTGGATTGTAATCGTGATCGCACCACGCTCGGAGGTGATCAACGCGGCGGAATGCCAAGCGGAAGTCAGCCGATAGACCACCTCGGGATGCGGATGACCAAAGGGGTTAGCCCGGCCTGCACTGATCAAAGCCCACGTGGGCCTCACCCATTTCAGCAATGTGTGGCCACTGGAGGAGCGACTGCCGTGGTGCCCGACCACCAAAATGTTTGCTGACAGTGCCTCTCGCCAATATCGCACCCATTCGCGCTCCCTTCGGCTGGAAACGTCCCCCATTACCAATATCCTCTCCTCTCCAGCTACCAGTAGCAGACCGCAGGATTGATCGTTACTGTCCTCCGCTTCGAAGCCCGGACCATTAAGCACCACAATTTCGAGTTCACCCCACCGCCATCGCTCACCGTTGCGACAAGCCTCGCCACCGAACCCCAATTGCCGCTTCACTGGGAGATTTGCGCGAATCGCATGAGCGCCGCCACTATGATCGCGGTCAGCGTGGCTGATGACGAGCGTATTGAGCACATCAACGCTGCGACTGCGCAAATACGGTAGGACCGTTTTCTCGGCCTGAGTAAACCCGTCAGGGACTCCGTCTCCCGTGTCGTAGAGGAGCGTCTCACCGGCTGCCTCTACCACCAGCGCCAATCCCTGCCCTACATCCAACAAGGTCACGGAGACACCTGCTGGGATTGATCGGGGAACCGTATGGAGCACCGTCATCAGGGACAGGGTAATCACCGCGTAACGTCGACGGTTTGGCCACCAATAGATTGTCGCCAACGCCAGTATCAAGCCGCCCAAGTTCAGGGACGCCGCGAGCACTCCAATCTCGCTGCAACAATCCAACAGCACATGCAGGGGACGCACCAACCATTCCCAAATAGAGGCGCTTAGTTGCAGCAACCATGAAGACGCCTCGGGGGCAAGGTCGGTCAGCGCCAACCCAGCAAAGCCCAAAGGGACCATGGCTAGGGTTACCACTGGCACCACCAACAGGTTCACACCCACGCCAAGCCAACTCGCCTCTTCGAACCAGAACAGCGACAGGGGCGCCAGCAGAAAGACCAACAACGCTTGAACTCTTAATAGCCCGACAAGCCTGATGGAATCCAGAGATTGCCCCACTAATAACCAGGTTGCTGACGCGCTAAGCCAGAAACTGCTGCCCAGCATGACCCTGGGATCCCACAGCACCAATCCCACCAATGCGAGCAGTAGCGCGCGACTCGGCGCGGTATTCCACCCGCAAAGCAATGGCAACTGGGTCGCCAGCAGCATCAGGTAAGCGCGCTGAGTTGGCAACGACCCGCCGACCAGCAGCACGTAGAGCCCAGTAGTCAGCACAACAATGAGCGCCGACAAGCGGGTAGTGCCGCGATCACCCGGAATCCGAAAAAAGCGGCGCGGCAGCTGGGTGAGCGCACTCACAAGCGCTGCGAGGAGACCAATGTGAAGGCCGCTGATCACCATCACGTGTGTAATCCCCAGATAGCGGAGGTCGCGCCACAGATCTCGATCGATCGCCTGAGTATCACCTAGGAGAAGTGCTCTAAGCACCTGCCAGCCCTGCCCACTCCGGCCAGACCAATCATCGAGCACGCGACTCCGAAATCGTGCAAGCCAGTCAGCTTCTCGCTGTATTACCACCGGGGCCACGACAGTACCTGCTGCACCCAAGCCACGACTCGCTGAGCGCGCTTGATCTGGCAGGACGCCTGGATTGAGCTGGCTTGGCAGCGGCTTTAACCGCACTTCGGTGGAAATGATTTCACCGTAGTCGAGCGCTCGGCCCAACTCTGACTGCTCAAGGTATTGGCTGAGCACCACACGTTTGGGTCCCCGGCACCGCCTTGGGGCAATCTCCGTCACCGCCAATACAGCGCTGACACGCCAACGCTCCCGCTCTGTCCATTGTTTGCGGGCAAGTGTGTCAACTCGGCCCGTCACCACCACCTCTTCTCCGTAGCAGTGATCCGGCAACCGGGATTCAAGCCACCACAGTGCACTGGCACTACCCAAAATCAGTCCGAGGAGGGGCCCTACGGGGAGCCATCTGGCGTTATGAGGTATTAACAGCGCCACCCCGGGAATCAGCAGGCCCCAATGTGGGGCCGGCAAGCCAAGACTCAAGCCCACGCCCAGAATAATCCCCACCAGATCTTGATCTCTGATCTGCAAAGGCGACTGCTTGCGTTCGGCCTGACGCTGAAAGATCACTGCTGGTTCCAAGGCTTGCTGAGACCCCAGTCCATCGATTTGGTTTTTTCACTGCGACGTCACTGGTCAAATCTGCCCAACAAAAGACTATGATTGCGGTGACCAAAATGACTGGTGCGACAAACGGCGCGCATGCTCAAGCAAAAGCTTAAAAAGTGGATTCCAACACCGGGCAAAGTGCGGCAGCACCGCTCGCTCAAGGTATTTGGTGCGTGGACCGAAGAGAGCAGGCTTTGGCAGTTAAGTCGCCACAGTGCTACAAAAGCATTTGCCATCGGTCTTTACTGCGCGATGCTGCCGATACCAGGGCAAATGTTCATATCAGTGGCGCTGGCGATTATTTTTACCGCCAATCTACCCATCAGCTTCGCCCTGATTTTCATCACCAACCCGCTGACCATGCCTGCCATTTTCTATGGCGCCTACAAACTCGGCGCTTGGCTTATGGGGACGCCACCAGCGCACGTGGAGTTCGAGGCGTCGTGGACGTGGTTCACCCAGAGTCTCGATGAGATCTGGGTGCCGCTGGTCGTGGGCTCACAGATACTCGGAGTGCTATCCGCGGTGCTGGGCTATTTACTCGTTGACGGCCTGTGGAGAAACGCCATCAAACAGCAGTGGCGGGCACGAAAAAAACGTCGCCTTCAGTGAGCCAGCGTCTCAGCTATCTTTAGCGAAGATGCCCTGATGGCCGGTAATGTGGCCGCCAAAAGAGATAGTGCAAAGGCGATCGCACCCGTAAAAACGAAATCCTGCCAACGGATGTCCACAGGAACAAAAGACAGTGGATAGACATCCGTCTGCAACAAACGATAGTCCAACCATTGCTCCAGCATCAGAGCAGCCTCGGGCACCGCGGAAGCCAGTGCCCATCCCAGTGCGGAACCCGCCGCAATGCCTACTGCACCGATTACCGCCCCTTGAATAAAGAAGATTGACACCAAATCTCTCGGGCGAGCCCCCGTCGTCAGCAACATCGCAACGAGCTTACGTCTGTCCGTCACCACCAACATCAAAGAAGACACAATGTTAAAAGCCGCCACAAATATGACGACAAATAATATAAGCCCTATTAAATCCCTCGAGAGCTGAATGGCCGAGTAAAGATTGCCATGGGTGGCACGCCAATCAGTGACACGAAAAGAGGCAGGAACCATCTGCATCAAATCCCATCGCCGGGCAGAGGCGCTGAACACATCTGCCAGCTGGATAGACAGTCCCTCCGCTTTGCGGATGCCATATCCGCCCCCGGCAAGCAAATCACGATGCACCAGCGCCAACGCTTCATCGAGCTCTGTTCCCGACTCCAGCACCGCGCGCAACGTCACGGTAACAGGCTGATATTGGCGATCAGCCGATGCAGTGAGAATGAACGTGACGCGGTCCCCCAAGGTAAGACCCAGACGAGACGCCAACGCCCCACCCAGAATGAGATCATCTTTCGTCAGTTCATTCAGGCTCGGATCCAGCAACGGGAGATAGGGTGTTAACGCGGGCTCATCAATCGCCGTCAGGCGAGTGGCCGCAACGGATTGTCCCCGAATCAGAAGCGCGTCCGTCATAGCAAATCGGCTGGCGCGCACGACGTCAGATTCCTGCGATACCAGTGCAGATAAATCCGACCAGGCCTGCTCGGTACCCGAACCCACGATTTGCAAATGAGGCACCAGGGATAGTATCCGCTCGCGCATCTCCCTATCGAAACCATTCATCACCGACTGCACTGCCAACAAGAGCGCAATTGCCAGAGCCATACCGACTATCGAAATCCGGGACAGAAACGTGGACAGCCCGGGACCCGGGTCCAAGGTCTGTCTCAGCGCGATATTGAGGCATAGCAGCCAGGGCATCAGCGGGCCTCCAAACGCCCGGCCGCCAGCGTCAACTGCCTGTCCATTTGCGCGGCAATCATCGGATCATGTGTCACAACAACGAAGGCTGTTTCGCGGCCCTTGAGTGAAGCCATCGTCACAAGCACTTGGTCAGCGGTGGCAGGGTCGAGATTGCCCGTTGGTTCGTCCATCAGCACACATGCGGGCTCATTCACCAGCGCTCTGGCGATCGCCACACGCTGACGCTCTCCTCCTGATAAGGCGGCGGGCCGGTGGCCCAACCGCTCACCAAGCCCCAAGTCAACGAGCAACTCCCGAGCCCGGGCCTCCGCCTCTGATTTCGATGCGCCGCCAATGCGCGCAGGCATCGCCACACTTTCCAATGCAGAAAATTCGGGCAACAGATGGTGCATCTGAAAAACGAAACCCAGTCGGCGGTTTCGCCATTCACTGCGTTCGCGTTCTGACATAGCCGATATTGGTCTGCCCGACACCGAGACCGTGCCCGAAGTGGGCGTATCGAGTCCTCCCAAAAGATTGAGGAGGGTCGACTTTCCAGAGCCCGACGCTCCCACCACGGCAACCCACTCGCCGGCCCCGACACTCATATCGAGATGAGATAGCACTTCGACGTCATAACGCCCGTCGGTATAGTGCTTGCAAAGTGCTAGGGCAGCCAAAACGGGTGTATCAGACATAATTTAGCGCCTCCGCGGGCGGCACACTGGACGCCCGCCAAGCAGGATACAGACTCGCCATTACACTGAGTATTAGCGCGCCAGCCGCTACCATCGTTACGTCGTTCCACATGAGCTCACTGGGTAAGCCCGCGATGTAGTAAACAGCGGGGTCGAATAGCACCCAACCGAGCACCCGCTCAAACCACAAAGACAAATCCGATATCGACACAGCCAACGCCACACCCAGAAAAGTCCCGATTGCAATACCGGCCAGAGCCAATAACAACCCATGGCCCAGAAAAATAACCAACAGCCGACTAGGTGACAGCCCCAGAACCTGAAGAATAGCGATATCACTGCGCTTTTCTGTCACTGACATCGTCAACATCGATACCAGATTAAAGGCGGCCACCAATACAACTGAGGCCAGCAGGATCGCGACCGTGAGCTTTTCCATTTTTATTGCCGCAAAGAGCGACCCTTGCGACGCGCGCCAGTCAGTGATTTTCACTTGAGACTCATTCAGCGACAGCAACTGGTCGGTTAACTCATCCACGCGCGCTCTTTCCGTTAGCTTCGCCTGCACACCCCAACCCGCCATCGACCCCATCAGGCGATCGCCAGTCTCCAAAGAAACGTACGCCACAGATGCATCGGGCTGAGCACCCACCTCGAATACTCCGACCACCTCTAAAGTACGAGACTTGGGAAAGATACCCAGCGGCGTCACGGTGAGGCGAGGCAGGACCACGCTGATCTCATCACCCACGGCAACCCCCAATAGTCTTGCCACATCCGCACCCAACACTGCTGTAAACGGCGCATAGGACAGTTGATCGAGGTCCCCAGCAATGATGTGGTCCGACAGAGTGATGACTTCCCGAAGACCTCTCCCATCCATGGCCAAGAGCTTCACGCCGCGGCTACGCGTCCCGTGCTGTAAGAGCACAGTCCCCTGACGGAAAATCGAGGAGGCCTGTATGACTGGATACGCTGTCAACCGATCTGCCCACTGGTTGAGCACTTCTTCGGTAGGTGCCGCTGGCTCCACAATGAGATCCGGGGTAACCGAAAACAGCCGCTTCTGCAGCTCAGCGGCAAATCCATTCATTACCGACAGCACGAGAATAAGCGCCGCTACGCCGAGTATCATGCCAATGAGAGAAGCAAGCGCCACCACCCGGGTAAATCCGCGTTGGCCGCCACCCACCGTGAATCGAACAATCAAAGCCCAGGAAAGCGACATAGTGATGACCAATTAAGGGCCAGCGCCCTCAGTCCGCCTTGCGCGGTAGCTGGTCAGCGACGAGAGGCATCCGGATCATATTCGCGGACCGGATTGAGTTCGAGGTTGCTCTCGCAGCGCTGAGGGTTGCCGCCGCAAATTTCGCATTCCTGATCAATCCCAATAGCACCCAGCCCTCCGCAGGATCCTTTGATCGGGGGTCGCCCAAAGATGACGCCCACCGCCATCACCGCGACAATGACCACAAAAACAACCAATGCGAGTAAAAACGTCATATCGTTACGTCCGCCCTCTGAGCTTCTAAACCTACACGTCCTCTTGAAGCCACTGCCTCATCGCAGTGGTAGTCATGACCTCAAGATCCTCGCCAGATCGTTTTAGCAGGTAGACCGCCAGCTGGCGAGACTCGGCGAGGGCCATGGCCTCTTCGGAACCCAGGACCGTCAGCGCCGTCGCCCACGCATCCGCCATCATCGCAGAGCCATGCACCACTGTCACGGATACGACATCGTGCTGGACGGGGTACCCGTTCCTGGGGTCAATCAGGTGAGAATACCGCCGTCCACCCTGTTCAAAAAAATTGCGGTAATCACCAGAGGTGGCGATTGCCGTGTCGGACACGAGCAGCGCTGCCTGCATGGATCCACGGGAACCGGGTTCAGGTCGCTCAATGGCTATGCGCCAGGCGTCTCCGCGAGGGCTACTGCCCTCAACCCGAACTTCCCCGCCAACCTCCAGCATAAAACGGGGTATGTTGAGATTCTCCAGCGCATCGGCGCCCAAATCGACAGCATAGCCTTTTGCCAAAGACGAAAAATCGAGCGCCAAGCCAGGCACCTGCTTGGCAAGCATCCTCGTATCGGATTGCCAGTCCAGATGCGCCAGACCGACACGGGACAACGCCTCTTCTACCTCTGCAGGCTCAGGGAAACGCCGTGGCCCACCCGGACCGAACCCCCAGAGAGCAGATAGCGCACTCACGGTTACATCGTAAGCGCCGTCAGTAGCCGCATTGACATCAATTGCAGCCGTCAGCACATAGCTGAAATCCCAGTCCACCTCAATCGGCATACCCGAGGGGGCCGAGTTGAATTGACTGATCAGGCTGTCGGCATCGTAATGATTCATGCTCTCATTAACGAGCTCGAACGCCGCCTCGATATCCGCTTTCACCTGCTCCGGAGTAACGCCTTCGGGGCCACCCAGATAGACGAGTGACCAACTGGTGCCAAAGACATTGCCAGACAACTGTATCGGTCTGTCCGCGTCTCCACACCCGACCAGACAGCAAAAGGCCAGCACAAAGGCTGGCCCAAGTAACCGCGACCGTGCGCTATACATTAGCCACCAAAGTCATCCAGGAAGATGTTCTCCCGCTCGACTCCCAGATCCAGCAGCATATTGATCACCGCAGCGTTCATCATCGGCGGGCCGCACATGTAGTATTCGCAATCCTCGGGTGCCGGATGATCTTTGAGATACTGCTCATACAGGACGTTGTGTATGAAGCCCGTCAGCCCATCCCAATTGTCTTCTGGCTGGGGGTCCGACAACGCCACATGCCACTCGAAATTATCATTTTCGGCGTCGAGCCCATCGTAATCCTCGACGTAAAACATTTCTCTGAGAGAGCGCGCCCCGTACCAAAAACTGATCTTGCGCTTGGAGTTCAATCGCTTGAGCTGATCAAACAGGTGTGAGCGCATGGGGGCCATGCCCGCTCCGCCCCCAATGAACACCATTTCGTTTTCGGTTTCTTTTGCGAAAAACTCGCCAAACGGCCCGTAAACATTCACTTTGTCTCCGGGTTTCAGATTAAACGCCCAACTCGACATGATGCCGGGCGGAATACCCGCATCGCTCCCAGGCGGAGGAGTCGCAATTCGAATATTGAACTTTACGATTCCTTTCTCCTCTGGATAGTTGGCCATGGAGTAGGCCCTGATCGTTGTGTCATCACAAGCGGACTCGAGATTAAAGAATCCGAATCGCTCCCAGTCACCGCGATACTCTTCCTCGACATCAAATTCGCTGTATTTCACAGCGTGCGGTGGGCATTCAAGCTGCACATAACCACCCGCTCTAAAGTCCACACTCTCGCCTGCTGGCAACTCCAGCACCAACTCCTTGATGAACGTCGCGACATTTTCGTTTGATAAAACGGTGCACTCCCACTGTTTAACGCCAAACACTTCCTCGGGAACCTGAATCTTCAGATCCTGTTTTACGGGAGTCTGGCAAGACAGGCGCCAACCCTCACCTGCTTCGCGTCGCGTGAAGTGACCCTCCTCGGTAGGCAACATAGCGCCGCCGCCCTCTTGCACCACGCACTTGCATTGCGCACAGGTACCGCCTCCACCGCATGCACTAGCCAGAAACAGGTTTGCGTCCGCCAGCGTCTGCAATAATTTGCCCCCCGCTGGCACTTCGATGGTGCGCTCACCATTGATTTCGATGCTGATATTTCCGGCCGAAACAAGGCGGCTACGCGCTGCCAGAATCACCAGAACCAGCGCGAGAATGATCGCGGTAAACATCCCGGCGCCGTAAACGATCGTTATATCCATTTCCGCTGCTATCCCCTGCTGTTGAGGTTGCTTTAAATATCGATCCCGCCAAAGGACATGAAGCCCAATGACATTAATCCAACCGTGATGAAAGTAATTCCCAATCCCTGGAGGCCGTCGGGAACATCGCTGTACTTCAGCTTTTCACGTATTCCGGCCAGCGCCACTATAGCCAACGCCCAGCCCACACCGGAACCGGCACCGTACACGGCGCTCTCAGCAAAATTGAGGCTTCTCTCCACCATCAGCAGAGAAGCACCGAGGATGGCGCAGTTCACCGTAATCAGGGGCAGAAAAACGCCCAACGTGGCATAAAGCGCCGGCACATATTTATCGAGAAACATCTCAAGGATTTGAACTAGGGCCGCAATCACCGCGATATAGCTCAACAGCCCCAGAAAGCTCAGATCCACATCCGGCAAACCGAGCCAAGTCAGCGCCCCGTCGGCAAGTAGATTCTGATAAATGAGGTTGTTAACGGGAACCGTGATAGACAGCACGACAATGACCGCCACCCCCAAGCCAGCAGCAGTCTGAATTTTTTTGGAGACTGCGAGGAAGGTGCACATACCCAAGAAGAAAGATAGCGCCATGTTTTCAATGAAAATTGCCCTGACGAAAAGGCTGAGATAGTGCTCCATCACGCGCTCTCCTCTGCCGGGTTATGGTGGGAGATTTTGAACTCCGGCTCCTCCACCTGCTCGGTGTTGACTGAACGGATCGCCCAGATCAGCAGTCCTATCAGGAAAAATGCGCTGGGCGGCAACAGCAACAAACCATTGGCCTGATACCACCCGCCCTCTGTGACCAGCGGCAGGATTTCTATTCCGAACAACTTACCGGTGCCAAATAATTCGCGGACCGTCGCCAGCACCAACAAGACAAAGGAATAGCCCAAACCGTTGCCGATGCCATCCATGAAACTGGGTATCGGTGGATTTTTCATCGCGTAAGCTTCAGCTCGACCCATCACGATACAGTTAGTGATGATCAATCCCACAAACACTGACAATTGCTTTGAAATGTCATAGGCAACGGCTTTGAGCACCTGATCCACCACGATGACCAGCGAGGCAATGATCGTCATTTGCACAATGATTCGAATGCTAGACGGAATAAATTGCCGGATGCTCGAGATAAAGAAACTTGAGAACGCCGTGACCAACGTTAACGCAATGCACATCACCACGGTGACCCGCAGTGAGGTCGTCACGGCGAGAGCGGAACAGATGCCGAGAATCTGCAGTGCAATGGGATTGTTCTTGAAAAGTGGGTCAGTCAGTGTGTCTCGCATGCTCATGATGCTTCTCCCTGCCTGAGGTTATCGAGGAGGGGCTTGAAGCCCTGCTCGCCTAACCAGTAACGCACCAGATTGTCGACGCCCTTGGTGGTCAGCGTCGCTCCCGACAAACCGTCCACCTGCCATGCCGCGTCATTTGAGCCAGCGGGTACAGATCCCTTCAATACCTGAATAGAAACCTGATCACCACGGTATACCTGCTTTCCAGGCCAAAGCGATTTCCATCTTGGGTTATCAACCTCACCGCCCAATCCGGGGGTTTCACCGTGCTCGTAAAACCCGAGACCGGCGACCGTGTTGCCATCTGATTCAAGCGCCATAAACCCATAGAGGGTCGACCACAAGCCGTATCCGCGAATGGGCAGGATAATCTTGTCAAGGTCGCCATTTTCACTGCGCACCAGATAGACGAGCGCCTGATCTTCGCGCCGCACCAACTTGGCCACATCCTGCTCGCTGGGGATAGCGCGAGACGACTCTGGATCTTTCGCCGCCTCTCTCTGATCAAACGTTGCAGGATCTACGCCGTCAACAAAACGGCCTTCGTCTAAATCGACAATGCGGGTCTCGACTTGCTCAAATTGCTCTTCCACCGATCGAGCAGGGTCCAGGAGTCCGGCCGCCATCAGTATATTTCGCTTGAGATCAAGCGTCTTATTCGCCTGCTGTGCCGGCTTGAGTACCACCGCCGCGGTTGACACGATAATCGAGCAGACAAGACACAGTCCGAGGGCAACGGTTAATACCCGGCCCAGCCCTTCTCCCTTAGCTGACACGAGCCGCCCTCCTCTTCATATTTGCACTCACCGCGAAATGGTCAAATAGCGGTGCAAACAAATTGGCAAACAAAATGGCGAGCATCATCCCCTCTGGAAAAGCGGGATTCACCACACGAATCATGACGCACATTACGCCAATCAGAATGCCGTAGGCCCAGCGACCCGAATTAGTCATTGCGGCAGACACGGGGTCTGTGGCCATAAAGAAAGCGCCAAACGCAAAGCCACCCACGACCATATGCCAGTGCCACGGCATGGCAAAAGCTGCGTTGGTGTCGGATCCCACCGTATTGAGAAACAAACTGAAGGCGATCATGCCCAAGAAGCATCCCGCTACCACCCGCCACGATGCGATGCCCTGAATCAGGAGCATTGCACCGCCGATCATTATCATCAGGGTCGAGGTCTCACCGATTGAACCCGGGATCGTGCCGATAAACGCATCCCACCAGGTGTATGCCTCGGTCAGGCCACTCATCCCCTGGGCCGCAACCAAGCCCAGCGGCGTTGCGCCTGAGTAACCATCGACTGCTGTCCACACCGCATCACCTGATATCTGCGCCGGATAGGCAAAGTACAAGAACGCACGACCGGTTAGCGCGGGATTGAGGAAATTTTTGCCCGTGCCACCAAAAACCTCTTTGCCGATAACTACTCCGAAACTGATTCCCATGGCGGCCTGCCAGAGAGGCAAATCGGGCGGGAGGGTCAAGGTGAATAAGATCGAGGTGACAAAAAACC
>Ga0181567_10003564_pt1 | contig 11518 bp, 12 predicted proteins | sample 101ome_14_FD_133761 | JGI IMG/M metagenome (GOLD analysis project Ga0181567, IMG submission 133761) | Coastal salt marsh microbial communities from the Groves Creek Marsh, Skidaway Island, Georgia - 101403AT metaG (megahit assembly) | ecosystem: Environmental > Aquatic > Marine > Intertidal...
AGAAGAAGCTGGTGAGTTCTCATTTGCTTACAAGGACAATGATGAGGGTGAAATGGTATATGAAGCTGCAGATTTGACATACCATATGTTAGTTGCACTTGCTGCAAAAAATATTTCACCAGACAGAATTAAACAAGAGCTTGCTCGAAGATTTGATATGAGTGGTATAGCTGAAAAAAATTCACGAGAGCAGTAAGTTTTTTATTATGTTGAAGCTGGGGATTAGAAGATGAAAGCCAAACTACAAGCTTTTTTAGATTCTCTAATCCTTTATGATTACATCCTCTTTGGAAGTTCATTTATTCTTTTTATTCTTTTTATCATTTTAGGAATTGTTCTACGTAAAAAGTTAGGAATGGCAATCTTTTTAGTGTTACTAGCATTTGCAATATTGATTCTTGCTCCAACTATTGGTCGGATTGAGATGCATAAATTTTTGTTTAAAAACAGTGTGACTTTATTGTCTCAAAAAAGATTAGAGTTTACGGATGCTATTGTTGTAAAAGGGATGATCTCTAACGAATCAAGATTTAACTTTAAGGAATGCTTCATTACCGCAAATGTTCATAAAGTTAGTAAAAATGAGTACAAGAATTATGTATACCAATTTAAAACAATTAAAAAAATGTCGATCCTCGAGAAAGATATAGAAAAAGAATCGAGCAGAAATTTTAAAATTATTGTTGAACCTTTTACCTATAGTAAAGACTATAATATTTCACTTGGAGCAAAATGTAAATGACACTTTTAAATTATTGGCACTATATATTCTTGAGTATATGTTTATTATTATTGATTCTTGGTGTCGTATCTGCTTTACGTCAAGAAAAGAAAAAACTTGTTGTTCCAATGCTTATAAGTTCTGTACTTGTAACAACTTTACTTGCATTTTTTTCAGTTCAAGTGATTGACAAATATACAAAAAAAGTAAAAGTGAGTAAAGTTAAAAACAAAAGGATTCTTAGTACAGAACAAATTATTTATAGTGGAATTGTTCAAAATGTTGGAGATTTTGATATTGGTGAAGTGACTATAGAGATTAAGCTTGTTAATAAAGGTCATGCAACTGGAAATGTAAAGGGTTCGAACTTTTATAAACCAAGTGGTTTTTTTAGCTTTTTTGAGAATGGAATGGATCTGATTCGATCTAAACCACAGACACTTACAAAAGAGTTCGTAATTGCTAAAAATCTTAAGGCAGGAACTGCAAAGCAGTTCAGGGTACATTTTAAATATCCAGGCTATTTTAGAAGTGTTGCAGATTTTATTAAGGTGTCAGGTAAATAGGTACTTAGTATTTTAAACCTAATGGTTTAAGTACTTTGTTTATGTTTCTAATTTGTTCATTCTTATCTTTACACCATGCCGGAGATATAAGTGAATCATCGTTTATTCCCGCAGTAACTCTCTGAACGGAAACATTTTCAGGCTTTAGTTGTATTGCTTGAACTAAAACATTTAGATATTCTTCCTCTTTGATAGGAGTAAATTTTCCAGAGCTAAATTCATTTGCTAATGCAGTTCTTTTTACAACATAGAGAGGATGATATTTTACAGAGTCTATGCCCCATTTATACGCTTCTTTTGCTGTATCAATCATCATCTTTTCATCTTCACCTGGTAAACCAAAAATGAGGTGCCCACAAACGTTAAGACCAGCTTCTTTAGATTTTAGGATCCATTTTTTTACATTTTCGCTATCGTGACCTCTGTTGATTCTCTCAAGTGTTTCATCATAAATAGATTGAATTCCAAACTCAATCCAAATCTCTTTTTCTTTACTGAGTTCGCTGAGGTATTTTAAGGTTTCATCACTAACACTATCTGAACGTGTACCAATACTTAAACCCACAACATTTGGAAATGTTAGAGCTTTTTCATAGAGCGCTTTAAGTGTATCAAGTGGAGCGTATGTATTTGTAAAAGATTGAAAATAAACAAGAAATTTTTGGGCACCATATTCTTTCTTTTGGCGCTCAGATATAGCTTGAAATTGTTGTTCAAGTTGAAGAAGTTGTTTTTCAAGAAAAGGGTTTTCTTGTGAATCAAGATTTAGGTGAAAACCTTTGAGTTCTTGAACTTTGTTTGTGCTTGCAGAAAAAGAATCATTTTCACAAAATGTACATCCACCTTTCGCTACTGTTCCATCTATATTTGGACAAGTGAAACCTGAAATATTGATTCCAACTTTGTAAACTTTAGTACCAAATTTCTCTTTTAGATAGCCACCAAAAGTGTATATTTGCTGCAAAAAAACTCCCTTTAAAATTTTAAGTAAATTGAGTTTAGAATAAAATCTAAACTATATACTTTCCTGTAAAACAAGCAGTACAGTAGCTTTCTTCTTCTGCATTTACGCTACGAAGTAGTGCTTTTTCATCTAGATATGCTAATGAGTCTGCTTCGATATACTCGCAGATATCTTCATTTGACATTCTTGATGCAATGAGATCTTCTTTATCTGGTGTGTCAACACCATAAAAGCATGGATCTGTTGTAGGTGGTGAAGATATCCGCATATGAACCTCTTTAGCTCCTGCTTCTTTGAGCATACGAATGATTCTTTTAGATGTTGTTCCACGCACAATAGAGTCATCTATAACAATGACTTTTTTGCCAGCTATAACTCCTGGCATTGGTGAAAGTTTCATTTTTACTTTTAGATCTCGCATCTCTTGTGTTGGTTCAATAAAAGTTCGTCCAACATAATGGTTACGCATAATTCCCATCTCGTAAGGTATACCACTTTCTTGAGAATAACCAATAGCTGCAGGTACACCACCATCTGGTACAGGGATAACAATATCTGCATCAACGGGTTGCATTTTTGCAAGTTCTTGCCCCATTTTTTTACGAGTTTGGTAGACTGATTGACCAAATACACTTGAATCTGGTCTTGCAAAATACACATACTCAAATATACAATGTTTAGGCGTTGCTTCAAATACTTTGATTGACTGGGGTTCTTTTCCCTCTTCAAAAACAAGAAGTTCACCAGGTTCAACATCTCGAATAAACTCTGCTCCTACAAGATCAAATGCACATGTTTCACTTGCAACAATGTATCCACCATTTGATAATCTACCAAGACTTAGTGGTCTAAATCCATGACGATCACGCATCGCGAACATTTTCTTACGACTTAAAAAGACAAGAGAAAAAGCACCCTCAATTCTTTGTACAGAGTCTATGATTCTTTCTATAAGTTTTTTTTGTTCACTTTTTGCAATGAGGTGAATGAGATTTTCTGTGTCCATAAATGTTTGAAAAATTGCACCTTTTTCTATGAGCGCATCTCTTACTTCATCAGCATTTGTTAGGTTGCCATTATGAACGATAGCCATTTCACCTAAGTCATATCTTGCAAATACAGGCTGAGCATCTAAAATAGAATCATCTCCAGCTGTTGAATATCTTGTATGACCAATTGCACTTGATCCACTAAGAGTTTTCAGCTTTTGCTCGTCAAAAACTCTCATTACAAGACCACGCTTTTTAATTGTATGAAGTTTTTCACCATCAGATGAACTGATTCCTGCTGCTTCTTGACCACGATGTTGTAAAGCATGAAGAGAGAAATAAGCTAATTTTGAGGCTTCTTGATGCCCAAAAATTCCTACGACTGCACATTTTTCATTCATATTCTCAATCAAGTAAAAGTCCTTGTAAACATTAATAATGCAATTATACTCAAATAAACTATAACGAAGCTCAATGTAAAAAGATTCTTGATGGAACAGTATATGCTTTATTTCAAAAAAATATCTAATAAAAGGTAGGACAATGAAGATTGTATTGCGCAATAATCTTATTCTTATCACTACAGATTTTGAAACTTTAAATGTGCCATGGATGCAGGATTTTTTGAATCATCACACGAGAGGAATGCTTTTTTTACCAAAAGCTGTGTTGGTTTTTAGAAACGAATCTTTGTCTGATGTTCGAAAAGACTTTATCAAGCAACTAAGTGAATTCCATGCTTCCAAACATGATTTTTCGCATGAGTTTTTTCTTCGGTCGATGTTGAAGTATGGGAATCAGCCGATTCGAATAGAACTTGAGGAGATGGAAGAGCCTGAAACAGTTAAGGTTAAGCTTTATGCGTATGATAGAGATACTGTTTTAATCTCTTTAGATCAACCAAATTCTTGGGTAGTAAATTATTTACGTTCTCAATTAGAAGTTTATGTAGAGAGAGGTACAGATATCTCTTTAGTCGTTGATGTGAGTGAATATAAAGCAAAATCTAGACTAGAGCGTGCGCTCAATAAAAGACATATTTTACATTATCAGATTCAGTATACATACGACAATCATTTTATGTCAAAACTCTATGCTGACTTTTCAAACTTTAGCTTTGGAGATCTGTGTAAAAATGAAGAGAATGATGAAAATGTTCATTTTTATACTATCTTGGAATGTCCTGTTGGTGCTAGTCAAGATGCGCTTAAAAAATCTTATAAGAAACTGACAAAAGTGTATCATCCAGATAAAGTATTTCATGAAGCACCAAATATGGTTGAGCATTACACACAAAAGTTTCAGCTATTGCAAGAAGCATACACCGCTTTACGAGTTGTGTCTTAAATAAATTCTTCGATAAGATCTTCTTGAGATATATTTTTTACCAGTGATATAAAATCATTCGCTGAGTAAAGTGCAAGTTCTTTACTTGCCTGATTCTCAAGCTCTTTAGAGAAACCTCGTTTTGAGAAAAGAATAATCTGATTAGGCTCTATATCAAGGCGCTCACATTTTTCATAAAGCTTATGAAGCTCTTTTTTGTTGACTTGATGATTCGTCCATTTACATTCACCAACATAAATTTTTTCATCATCTGTTATGGTTAAAATGTCGATCTCAATATTCGCATCCCAGTAACTACCAGAACTTATAATTTGTGCATCTCTAATATGGTAGTTAAGAAGTACTTCTGAAAGTTCTTCAAAAACTAAACTAGTATAGGAATTTTGCTTTTGTTGGAAACTTTCAAAAAGCTTTTCATAGTTTTTTTGCAAAATATCTTTTGTATGTGGCGCTATAAAATAAAACCAAAACCTGATAAAGGGCTGATTAAAAAGAACTTTGTGAGATATTCTATGTCGAGCTATTGAGCGTTTTAGTTTTTGTTTTGGATTGAGGCTTTTTGCAGGCTCTTCTCGAGAATACTCTATACTTATAAGTCCAGATTCTTGGAGATAGTTAAGAGCTGCACCACCATTTCCATTGTTCAGACCAGCTTTGTTAAATGCTGAAAATATTCTTCTGTCCCCAATTGCCAAAGCGCGTAAAAGTCTTTTGTTGTTGCTATCATTATCTGTGAGAGCATCAATTTTTTCGTTTAGAGTCGAAAAGTTATCTAAGATATGCTCTTTTATAAGAGTGATCATCGGTTTTGTTGTATCTATACTCCAACCCAATCCTCCAAAAACAGAGAAATAATTGATTTGAATTTCCATGTCATCGGGGTAGTTTCTATAATAAAAAGAGCGAAATTGGTTTAAGAGTTTTGACATAATTTATTGTATCGTAGTTTTTCTAATAAAACTCTCCTCCCCACCTCAGTATATCAATTGCATACTTCGCACGTAAGCTTTGTATGGTGTCATCATATTTTTTCATTTTATATTGTTGATCAAAATGAAGGAGTGATAGCTCTTTTTTAGAGTTTCTTGTAAAGCTAGAGCAACTTATAGAGATACGAATAATATGTAAACGTTTATAAATATCGACATCCTTTAAAAGATTGAAACAGAGTTTTGAGAGATTTTTTTCGCTAAAGAGTTGCAGTGAAGAGATATTTTTATGGGATTTATGATTCATCTCATAAGAAAGAGAAAGGTGAAATACAGTTGGAATCACGTTAAATTTGTAAATGGCAAAACTCAAATGGCGCACAAGAATATGTAAGCGTCTATGTAATTCGTTTCTATCGTATAATGGGTCTATAGTTCTTGAAATACCAATAGATTTTCTCTGATGACTTGTTTTGATTTTACCATCACTCAAACCACAAACACGTTTATATAATTCTTTTGCATAAGGTCCCCAAGAGTAGAGTGTTCCTTTTCTTTTTTTAAGTTCACCGAGCGTGCTTATGTGAACACTATGTAGTTTTTTACGCATACTTCTTCCAACACCGGCAAAATCCTCCACTTTGATTGGATCAACAAGTAGTGGGTAATCTTTTTCCAAGATAATTTTGGATCCAAAAGGTTTTGCGTAAGAAGTTGCAAGTTTAGCAAGGTACCTTGTTTTAGCAGCACCTATAGACACAGGAAGTTGTAGTTGTTCTTTGATCTCAAGCCGTAGAGTGTTGATAAAGTTTTCTACTTCCTCATTCTCGATCCAACCTTCTAGATCAGCATAAAACTCATCAATGCTCGCTTGTTCTACCAAAGGGATCTTCGAACACAAGAATTGGTGAAGTTGATGAGAGAGTTTTTGATAGAGTGTCATATTTGGAGACTTGATGATAAGTTCGGGGCAAAGTTGCAGAGCCTCTTGGATGCGCATTGCTGTTTTTACACCGTATTTTCGCGCTTCATAGCTTGCTGTTGTCAAGATTCCTCGTATTTTTCCATCTTCATCCTGAAACATAGAAATATCATCATCTTTGGTTTCATAGCTCTTAAAAAAAATTGGCACAAAGGAACCTGTGTTTTCAAAATTAACACTCTGTTTTTTTGCTTCTTTAGAAAAGATTTTAGTATCACTTCTCCCACCTATAGCTACAGGGACATTTTCAAGTGATGGGTCTAAAGTTCTCGCAGCACTAACAAAGAAGCAGTCTATATCTATGTGAATTTTCATACTGCTAATTGTAAAGTTTTACTTCACCAAAATTTGAAAACATAGCAAAATGCTAAAAAAGTTTTTGGAAGTGCCCCTTATAGAGTTTATTTATTCTTGTTACAATTTGAACATGAAATATATATCGTTTGTATTAGTTTTTTTGTTAAGTGCCTGTAGTGTAAAGAATTATGAGACAACTCAGCCAAAACTTGTTTTTATAAAGTCCCCTAAGATAAAATTTGCAGATATTGGGTATTTGAGAAACACTGACTCATCTATTGAACTTGAGATGTTCATGGCGGGTCATGCTATTGAGAAAATCAGTATCAATCATCTTATATGTGTACGTGCAGGATGTATGACAAAGAGTGGATTTAATCAAGAGTATTTGAATCATTCATATCCAGATGATATACTTCAAAATATATTTTTGGGTCGAGAGATTTTTGATGGAAAATCAAAACTTATTCAAGAGGATGGGTTTGTTCAAAAAATTCATACTCCAGAAGTTAATATAAGCTATAAAGTTAATTCAAAACAGATATTTTTTAAAGATACAAAAAATAAAATACTTATCAAATTAAAAGATACAAAATAAAAAATAAGTAAATATGCTTTTTTAGGCGACTAGCTTGAAAATTATCAATATGACGTAAAATTAGGAGATCAGATGGGAAAAGAAAGTACAAAGTTTGTAGGTGCGCATACGAGTGCAAGTGGTGGTGTATTTAATGCAATTAACCATGCTGAGGAGATTGGAGCACGTGCATTTGCTCTTTTTACTAAAAATCAAAAAAGATGGGATGCAAAGCCTTTTGATGCTAAAACTTTAGATACATGGTTTGATGGTTTAGAGAAAAGTGGGATTCAGCCAAAGCATATTTTGCCACATGATTCGTACTTAATTAACCTTGGAAACCCTGATCCTGAAAAATTGGAAAAAAGTAGAGTGGCGTTTATAGATGAGTTAGAGCGCTGTGAGGTTTTAGGTTTAGATCGTTTAAATTTTCACCCAGGAAGTCACTTAGTCAAATTTAAAGCAGCTGAGAAAAGAGATCCAGAGTTTGTTGAAAAAGTTGAGAATGAGTGCTTAGATCTGATTGCAGAGTCAATAAATATAGCGCTTGATAAAACTTCAAATGTAAAAGCTGTGATAGAAAACACCGCAGGACAAGGCTCAAATCTTGGGTATAAATTTGAGCATCTTGCAAGAATTATTGATCAAGTAGAAGATAAGTCTCGTGTAGGAGTTTGTATAGATACTTGCCACATGTTTACAGCCGGTTATGATATAAGAACGCGTGAAGCTTATGACAAAACGTGGGGAGAGTTTGATACAATAGTTGGCTCAAAATACCTCATGGGAATGCATATAAACGATTCTAAACCACCTTTGGGGAGTCGGGTCGATAGACACCACTCTTTGGGACAAGGAGAAATAGGTTTGGATGCTTTTAGATTCATAATGAATGATAGTAGAATGGATGATATCCCTTTAGTTTTAGAAACTATTGATGAGTCGATTTGGAAAGATGAGATAGAACTACTCTACTCATTTGTAGAGTAGTTCTATGCAGAGTTTGTTTAATTTTCTTTCAGAAGAAAATATTGAAAAAACAAGTATTTTTGAACATTTAAAATGCTCAGTCCAAGAGGGGATTATTTTACAATATATTGCTAGAAAATATATGAAAGGCCAGGATGACTTGTTGATTTTAGATCTTTTACAAGATCTTTTTTCTGAAGATATATATGAGTATATTGGCCATCTTGAAGAGGTAAAAAATTTACTTGAGCTTGGTTGGCTCTATCAGCAAAGTTTTACCCCTATAAAAATTTCTGAAGTGGCATCTATAGAGCTTTTAAACTCTTCTGTAGGGCTTTCACCATCTTTTTTGAAACTTTTACAGATGGGAACACTTGATTCTGATCTACCAGATATTAAGCCTTACAGAGATCATTTGGAATATTTGCAAGATCAATTTTTTCGTATCGAGCTGTATCAAAAAATGAATACGATTCGTCAAGATGTTCATGAGCATGCACTTGGTGTTGATAGAACGCGAAATAAACTCAATCTTCTCGAAAAAAGAATTGAAGAGAGAGTGAATCAAACATCTGAAAAATTAGTTCTTGATAAGTTTTTTAAACAAAAAAAGATGGAAGCAAAAGAGCAAGTAATTTTCATAGCACTACTTCGAGAAGAGTATAGTGCGACAGATGTTTCGCTTCGGGAGATGAATACACTCATTGAACTTATATCTTTGGATGAGTATGAAAGGATAAAGAACCGTTCACTTTTAGAGGATGGATCAAATCTCTTAAGCAATGGAATCATTGATTATGAAGAGATGCTCAATCCTTTTGGTGGAATATCTCGTGCATTTTACATAGTTGATGAGGTACTTCAAAGTATAATTCATCCTCAAAAAAATAAAAAAGTGAGACGTTTAAAACTAAATGCACTTATAGAAGAGCAAGATATTTTTGAACTTATTGAACCTGAGACATCACTAGAAGATGTAGTTTTGAACCAAGAGACTCAAGATACACTTCAAAACCTTTTACGTCAAGTTGATAAAGAGGTAACATCTCGTTTGGTTGAATGGGGTATAAAAGATAAAAAGCATGGGATTGATGCAAGAATAATTTTTTATGGTGCAGCTGGAACAGGTAAGACTATGACAGCATACTCTTTAGCAAAATCACTAAAGCGTCAAGTTTTGGCATTTGATTGTTCGAAAATTCTTTCGATGTATGTTGGTGAAAGTGAAAAAAATGTACGTAAAATTTTCGATACATTTTATGATCTGTGTGATAAAACAAAATCAGAACCAATACTTTTACTTAATGAAGCAGATCAGTTTTTAGGATCCAGGTCTAGTGGAAACATTACTGGTTCAGATCAGATGCACAATCAGATGCAAAACATATTTTTAGAACAGATTGAAAATTTCAGAGGGATGCTTATAGCGACTACTAATTTATTGGAAAATATAGATAAAGCATTTTCAAGAAGATTTAACTACAAGATAGAGTTTAAAAAACCTGACAAAGAGCAAAGAGTTGAACTTTGGAAAAAAATGCTGCCTCAAAATGCTCCGTACGATAAAGACTTGGACGTTCAAGAGTTAGCTTCTTACTCTTTAACAGGTGGTCAAATTAACCTTATTGTAAAAAATACTGCGTATAAAGTAGCAGTTCGTGAAGAGGCTTTATTTCAGCAAAAAGATTTTTTAGCTGAAATCTCAAAAGAGAAAGATGGAAACTTCGACAGTGAAAAATCGATGGGCTTTCTTAGCAAGTAAGAGACATAATTAATTCTAAAGAGTGATAAATTTTTTTAGAAACATTTCATTGTGTTACAATTTTCTACATTTACAAAGCTTCAAAAAAAATGGTGTTGCGATTTGTGACATCAATAAACGCTTTTTTTTACTAATAACTTTTGTTTAATACTCTTTTGGCTATAGTGCAAGTAACTGTTTTTTCCTATAATTTTCGGGGTCCTCTAAACTCCACAAATGACGGGAAAACAAATATATAAAGAGCAGATTCTTAAGAGTCTGATTCTGTAAAATGAAGGATAGGTTATATGGAACATATTGCTACAGCAAATCCGTATTTTGGTGTATTTGTGCTTTTTGTACTTACATTTGGTGCATTTACAGCAACGACAATAATTGCTCGTCTGGCGTCTCGTGCGCTTGCTGCTAAAGATAGCGAGAAAATCAAGCTATCAGTATACGAATGTGGACCTGAGGTAACAAGACAACCAAATAGAGTTTCACCACAGTTTTATCTTTTTGCACTTTTATTTTTACTTTTTGATGTTGAAATCGTGTTCATGTTTCCATGGGCAGTTGATTTTAAACTTCTAGGATGGTTCGGTTTTGCTGAAATGTTGATGTTCATACTTTTATTGACAATCGGTTTTATATATGCATGGAAAAAAGGAGCGCTTGAATGGCACAGCATAAAGTAAATTATACACAAGATGGCGGTTTACCAGTAGCACTTACAAGTATAGATAAGATTGTAAACTGGGGACGTTCAAATTCACTATGGGCATTGACATATGGTCTTGCGTGTTGTGGTATTGAGATGATGGCTTCAGGTGCATCAAGATTTGACTTTGACCGTTTTGGTACGATCTTTAGAGCTTCTCCACGTCAAGCAGATGTTATGATTGTAGCTGGAACGCTTACAAAAAAACACTCAGAGTTTATCAAACGTTTATACGATCAAATGACTGAGCCTCGTTGGGTTATAAGCATGGGTTCTTGTGCAAACACTGGTGGTATGTTTAACACATATGCAACAGTTCAAGGGTGTGATCGCATAATCCCTGTTGATCTCTACCTTCCTGGATGTGCTCCAAGACCAGAAACTTTACAATATGGTGTAATGCTTCTTCAAAAGAAAATTCGTGCGAACAAAGCTTCAAAAGCTCAAAAAGCAAAAAGGTTGATGTAGATGAGAGCATATACACCCAAAGACAATGTACAAGCTAAAGCATACTATACAGATAGGTACTATGTTTCACCTCAAGTTTCAAAAGAAGAAGTTTCAACTGATGCTGTATTTGAGAGTGATTTAGCAGCTATTTCTGCAAAATTTGAAGTTAAAGAGTCTTATCTTCAAAAAGGTCAGATGGTTGTTTACATCAATGCTAATGATATCTACGGTGTTTTAGAACTTATGAGAGATGAGCTCGAGTATA
>Ga0181567_10003566_pt1 | contig 11513 bp, 7 predicted proteins | sample 101ome_14_FD_133761 | JGI IMG/M metagenome (GOLD analysis project Ga0181567, IMG submission 133761) | Coastal salt marsh microbial communities from the Groves Creek Marsh, Skidaway Island, Georgia - 101403AT metaG (megahit assembly) | ecosystem: Environmental > Aquatic > Marine > Intertidal zone...
CACAGGACATTGTGCCTGCAATGACTGCCGGTTCATGAAAATGAACACTTTACCCAAACTCCTTGATTGCCTTCAATCGGGCACCCCAGAAATCACCATGGATAAAGAATTGATCCAGCAGGCCAAAGCTCCCATTCAGCGAATGCTCGACTGGAGCTAATTCAATTTTCCAAAAAAATTTCTTTTTTTTGAACGTTTTCGAAACTTGCCATGTCTATTGCTTTGACATCAGTCAGTTTGTTTCAGTTTAGTTTGTTTTTAAAGCCCCAAAAGACGCCTCAGCAATGAGGCGTTTTTTTTGGAGTAATATTTTAATGAACTTGCACAGGCAAGGCATCAACCGAGTATATTCCCTTCGGCTTGGATTTACCCGCGGTCAACATATCCATCGGCACAGGGTGCGAGACTAAAAAGTTTTTATCATCCACCAAGTTGAAAAAATAATGGGTGGCTCCCTTGGGTAAGGTTCCATGTAAACGATCTCCTGTAACCGAAGCTGGAGCACTATACCACTCCTCACTTTTCTTTCCTCCATTCAGGGTGTAAACAACCTGCCCGCTGGTTACTTTATTTCCATTTTCTTTAAACCGCACCCACACACTGTTCTCTTTTTTTCCAGCTTCTATAACCTTGCATATTTCGGCTTTCCCTTTCAACGCACCCTTGTACGCTGGGTTTAAGTAAGGATAGGAGGCATTCATTTTATCCAATCGGTCAAATAACTCCTTTTTCATCGACTGGGCCAGTTTGGGAAATTGTTTCGCCAGGTTTTTAGCTTCCTCTATGTCCACCCGTTTGGATGGATTTGGGTATTTTTCGTAGAGCTTAAAAAGCTCAACTTCAGGACGCCCCGGCATATAATTGTAGATTAATTTCCACCCTCCACGACGCAGTGTGGACTGTTGAGCCACACCATGAGGGAAATGCCAAACCATGGAATTTCTAACATCTCCATTCTTCTCTCTGACCAAAGCCCCGTTGTTCGGGTTTTCACGAAGCAAAGTACTAATGTCACATCCGTCTAATTTTTGAGATCGTGGCTGTTGGGTACCAGTCCAGCTAAGGATCGTGGGATAAAAATCAAGCCCGTTGATCATCACATTACTTTCCTTGCCTCTATTAATATCCGGACCTGCAATAATTAATGGCACCCGCACCCCACCCTCTCGGGCATTGATTTTCCCCCGATCCAGGGGGAAGTTGTCGGTTATAATTTCATTGGGCACTTTTTCCATTCCCCCATTGTCTGAGGTAAGGATGATATAGGTGTTTTCTATGAGTTTATGCCCGGGCCAGCGGGGATCCGGGGTTTCCTCTAAATAATGGATCAGCTGCCCCACATAATGATCAAACATTTCAACCATGGCACAGTAATATGGATTTTTTTGTCCCTCCAAAGTCCAGCTGCTTGGATCCTTGGGATATTCCACACCCAGTTTTTCACAATATTTAATCAGTAATTCCTGACTCCGTGTATGGATCGGTGTATGCACCAACCAGGCGGCATAATAGAGAAAAAATGGATTCTTTTTATTATTATCCATAAATTCGATGGCGTCCAAAGTGGTTTGATCCTTAGGGAATCCATCTTGATCGAGCTTGTAAGGATCTTTTTTTGCCTGAGTTGCAAAGCCAGTCAACCGATGTGGGCGCATGGCAGCACTTGCTCCAAGGTGACTGCGGGTGAAATCAAACCCTTGGTCTGAAGGTTGGGGAAAAGCATGGTGGTCAATAGCCATATGCCACTTCCCGGTATGCCCAGACCTGTAGCCATTCGCCTTTAACGCTTCAGCTATGGTTACTTCATCTAATTCCAGTCGCCCACTATACCAAGGGTCCATCACTGGATGGGCCGTTTTGTTGTAAGGTGTGGGAGGGTTTCCGCCCACCACATGTGTCTTTTGCAAGGCGGCTGGATGCCGCCCGCTCATCATGGCGCAACGGGTGGGTGCACAGGTGGGTGCCGGAGAATATCCCTGCCAAAACTTTACTCCTTTGGTCGCTAAGTTATCAATATGAGGAGTCTCCATTGGAGTGGGCTCATCAATGTCATAACAGCCCACATCCTGCCAACCTAAGTCGTCAGCCAGGATTAAAACAATATTTGGCTTCGGTGGTCGCTCGTTTGATAAAAGAGTAACCAGGGGAATCCAAAACAAAGTGAAAATTAAGAGAAACTTGTTCATGTAAAACGGTTGGGGTGCTTAGGATTTAAAAAGGCAAATCATCTCCACGACTCCCCATCCCTGCAATCTCAAAACTCTTCACCAAAAGTCTTTTTTCCATTGCCAAGCATTTCCTCAAAGATGAAAAGAAATATTGTTTTATGAAAAAATACTTCTCTCTCCTCCTTTTCCCTCTCTGCTTTCATCCGCTGCTTGGTGACAAAAAGCCGAATATAATTTTCATCCTCACCGATGATCAGGGCTATGGGGATGTCAATGCCCATGGACATCCTTATTTAAAAACTCCTCACATGAACCGCTTGCGTTCTGAAAGTGTAAGCTTTGACAATTTTTATGTGAGCCCATCCTGCTCCCCCACCCGGGCCGCCTTGCTCACAGGCATGCACGAATTCCGTAACGGGGTCACCCACACCATCATTCCCCGTCAGCAACTTCATGCAGAAGCCACCATTCTTCCTGAACTTTTAAATTCCGCCGGTTACATATCTGCCTTTATCGGGAAGTGGCACCTTGGAAGTAATCCCGGGCCGGAAAAAAGAGGGTTTACCTGGTGCTCCACCAATCAGGGAGGTCCGTTGAAACATTTTGATACCATCATGGTGAGAAACCGAAAGCGTATTCAAACCCAAGGCTACCGGGAGGATGCGTTTTTTGATGAGGCCATGACCTTCATTCAGGAAGCCAAGGAACAACCGTTTTTTTGCTACCTGTCCACTTACTCTCCACACACCCCCCTGGATGCCCCCGAATCATTCATTAAACCCTTTCGGGATGCGGGGCTTAGTGATACCCATGCAACTTATTTGGCAATGATTGAAAATATCGATTACAACCTGGGAAGGTTGATGAAATTCCTCAAGGATAGCCAACGGGACCAAAACACCATTGTAATTATGGTCAACGACAATGGGGTCACCGAGGGGCTTGATGTGTACAATGCCAATATGCGGGGACCTAAATGCTCCGCCTGGGAAGGAGGCACCCGGGCCTTTTCTTTTTGGCGATGGCCTGCCCAGTGGAATCCCAAATTGTTGGGTAACCTCACCTCCCACCTGGATGTATTACCCACCCTTTGCGAATTAGCGGGTGCCAAAATTCCGGTACAAATCAAATCAAAGCTTGAAGGCTTCAGTCTGCTTCCCCTCTTAAAAAGTAAAAAACCGCTTAAGAATTGGAATCAAGACCGTATCCTTTATCATCATGTTGCCCGGTGGCCAAGCGGCTTTGCCGAGATCCATAAATACACCATGGCAGGAGTCAGGCAGGGAAACCACTTAATGCTTCGGAGCTATCATTGTGGTAATAAGGATTGCCTGCAATACATGAGCCAGTGCCAAGCCCTTCGCATCGTCGAACGCGGAGGTAAAAACCAGGTATATTCTAGGGGAACCGCCCAGTACCACTGGGGAGTAAGCCCACGGGATAAATGGGTTCTTTTTGATGTCAAAAAAGATCCAGGTTGTCGCCATGATTTAGCGGCTAAAAAACCGGAACTTATCGCCAGGCTATCCGCTTCCTATGAGCAGTGGTGGGAGGAAACCTACCCTGAGATGATTGCTAAAGGTGGGGATCTCGGGGATCCCAACCAGGGAAGAAGAGCTTCCGCACGCGACAAGGAATGGAAAGCTAAAAGAGAAGCCAACGCTCCCTAAATCAATTCGTCACCCAGCGAAGGTTACGGAATGCTGGGGCTGTGCCCTTCCAATCAGCTCCAAGTTTTAAGGGTTTTGCCTGGGAACCCCTGCCGGGATTGAGGGTAATTTTGGCATCAAGTTGCAATTCTTTAAGACCCTGCCAGGAATCCAAAGCCTGGCCCTCCGCATTTTTAAATACCTCACACCGCAGAAGGATCGATGTCCAGGTTCCTCCTCCCCTGATTTCAAGTTCAGTGGCATAGCCATCCAGTCCCAATATCATTTGATTTGGCTGGTCTGCCTGTACTTCCAGTCCCAGCTTAGCACCTTGTGGCGCCTTCCATACGGGGTCGTATACTTTGTGGGTTTTGATCCCCCATTGCCCGGGTTTGTATGTAAACCACTCCTTTTGCCATTCCCCTTGAAAATCCTCGATCATCAGCCTTGAATCAAGACCCGTGCTTACCTTCGCATTTCTTAACTGGTCAGGTCTAATCAAGGCAGGGAGGGAGGAAAGAGTAAAAGTCTTGGCTTCATAGGTTCCATAATAATAACCCGCTCCCCGAATGGGACTTGTAAGCTCATAGCTTACATTTGCATAAACCCAGAGAGGTAGATCTACGGAGTGAACCGGTAACTTCGCCACCCACTTCCCCTGGTTTTCGCCAACTGGAGAATGGTGCCAGAAACGGTTTTTAGTGTTAGCGGAATTATCTTTTTTTCCGTCCACTTGCCCCTGTTGTGTGTAAAAGACATCAATCGATGAAATTTTACGGGAATCATCGACAACAATCGTCACCTCTGGTGATTTCCCCTTCGCCAATTTAACATCGATTTTTGGGCCCGCAGGGACTTGCCTGCCCCCCTTGAGGTATTGATCAAACCAAATTTGGGTACCCACCTCGTAAGCTGCGGTGTCCTGATGATTGTGATGAGGAGCACAGGTCACTCGCCATCTGTCAGTTTTAATTTCTTCAATTGCTGCAGGCAGGTCATTAATTCTCCCGTGAAAATCATTGGCCGGGCTTAAAAACATGATAGGACAGGAAATGTTTTTCAGGTTGGGTGGGTCACTCACAGTCGCTAGGTGTAAGGGATCATCTGTGTAACGGTCACTCATCCCACCACAGGATGGGACCGCGGCTTTTACCCGGGAGTCTGAGCCAGCGGTGGCAACTGTTAGCTTTCCGCCCATGGAATGCCCGTATACCCCGAGCCTTGCCCCATCCACTTCCGGTTGCCTTTCTAAAAACGTCAGCCCTCTTCGGGCCGCCAGCGTCACCAAAAACCAGGCATTGTTGCGTGGAGATTTGACTGGGTCCAGAGTCCACTCCTCGACCGGTATGGAAGGAAAGGCATCTTTCCCATAACGGCTCGGTGCATGATAGGCATCCAACGCCCCCCAATCGGTGGTAAGTTTATACCTTGGGTCACTGGTTTTTGCTTCCCAAAACAGTTTCACTTCTGCAGGAGACACACGGTATGAGGGAGCTGAAATACGGCCGGCCCAGGCAATCGATAAAGTGGCATAGCCCCGCTTGGCATTGGTCAGGGGTGCATTACGGTCTGCGTATTGCCCACCACCATGTATTTGAAGTAACCCTGGAATTCCCTTTGCCCCTTTGGGGTATCCGTAAATCCCCGCCATCATTGCTCTTTTACCTTTGAATACACCAATGCGATAATGTAAAACTTGCAGGACAACCTCGCCCTCTTCCCATTGGTGAAGAACTTCCACATCCAAGGGTTCTTTTCTCGGATCAAACCCGCCCCACATGTCGCTGTGAGTTAAGGGTACTTTACCACCCACTGAAAGCGGTAAGGTTTCAAAGGAATCTTCTTTCTTTCCTTTTAAAAAGAGGAAACTCAGGAAAAACAGCAGAAATAAAGACGATCTATGAATGGATGGAATCATCAAGCCTTTAAAAAAGATAAACTCTCTTTTGGCAATCCAAGGAAAGGCTAACGGCTTATTTTATTTCAGTAGAATCCTTATAGCTCGTCCCCATGGTCACTTCAATGTGCGAAGGAAACGGGTCGGTGGCATAGCAAAGTCTGTAATTCTCAAGAACGGCCAAAAATTGATCGGTAACCACCGTTCCCCGGGGTGCAATGAGGTAGCCATTGGACATTCGCAGATCATCCTTTATTCGCATTCCCTGGGAAAGATCTTTGAGCTCAACCGAACGAACCTGGGGTCCGCCATCCGCATAAGGTCTTACTTTACTAAGAGCCTCCAAACCACCGGGTAAGTATAGGGTACGATTTTTAAGCAACCATTCAAATATCATCGGCCTGGCATGGCCCATACTTGCGACTTCGTCGTAGTTTTTTGACAAACGGATGACCGAGGCCAAGGTTCTCGTCTCCCGATCTTCCTTCGCATGTGAATCAAAATTTTGATCCACATATTTTACAACCTTAATTACTTCATCAAGTCGGGGAATCCCTTCAAGCATAGACTCGGTAAGCCCGGGTAGTCTGGCGATTATATCAGCCAATCCTGGAGCCACTTCCTGGTTGTTATATACTTTTTCCTGCACCTCCTCAGGCAGGGACAAGTAACCGAGGTAATAAAATGTGACCGCCAATTCCAATCGCCAGGAGTTAGAGATTCCCAATTCAGCAGCAAGTTGAAAAGCAAGCCGCTTAACCCGGAGCGCTCGGCCAAAATATAAAGGTTTGGATGCAGAAAGAATGCAAGTCATTGCCCGGATGGCCCCGTTCATCGTTTGGGTCAGCATATCTTTCTCCGCCCGCAAGGTCCGAAATTGTTTCAAGGCTTCGAGAAGATGATCTTTTAATTCATCCCCATTACAAGGTTTCGATAAAAGACGAAAAATATTACCATTCCGTACAGCTTGGGCAGCCGAATCAAAATTTGTCGCCCCCGTCAACAACATGGCCACCACATCCTGATCGAATTTCCGAATTTCAGCCAGAAATTCTGCTCCATTCATTTGGGGCATCATAAAATCAAAAACAACCACCGCAAAAGGGCCCTCTTTTTGGAAAATGTCTATGCCCTCCATTCCCGATGATGCAAAGCACAGGTTAAATTGCCTGCCTAGGGTAAGTTTAAAAGCACTTAGAATTGAACTTTCATCATCAACAAAGAGAATTTTATCACTTTGAGAATCAACTACCATGCTTGCAAGCTGACACAGGACTAAAGATGAAGTCAAATTATAATATCTAGTAATTTCGTTACACTTGGCTCTCTTTTTTTCAATATGCTATACTTTAGTGCTTTACACGAGTAAGACTATAAATTCTTTTGGGTTCTGATCTTTCACTCTTTTAATTTCATGACTTGCTATACAAAGCCTTTGGTTTCCCTCTGTTTTTCCATTTTTTTAGCCTTCCCTCTCTTTTACGCGCTGGGTGACAACTATTCAAAAAAAGGTTATCTTACCTTTGACACAAAACCAATGGGAACCGAAGAGCGTCCACTTATCCTGCGCACTTACTGCCCGGACCCAAAACTAGACAGAAGCCTCGTACTTGGAAACCATTCCAGGGGTACAAATGTGGCCAAATACAGTGCTGGAAGTGGCAAAGAAAATGATAAAATTCAGACTCCGATAGCTGGTATTCCTGCATCCATAGCCGTAAACCTGGGGAAAAAGCTTTCCTATGTTTGGGACACCACCGAATGCAGATTACTTTACGCATGGACCGATGGATTCCTTGACATGAAAAACTACTGGGGTGACAAGGAGGGCGGAAGACGCAGAGGGTTTGCCTATGTACCCGAACTATATGGGTTACTCTTTTACAAGACACAAGGAAAACACCCTATCCACATAGATGGTAAATCCATTGCCGAACTGGGTGCGCCTAAGTACCTAGGGTACGATCTTGATAAAACCAAACAACCCGTCTTTTCGTTTTCAGCAGGCAAACACACCATTGAATTTACTCCCCGTAGTGGACCAGGGAACCAAACTCTTCAACTTACCGTTTCAACCGGTGGAAAAGAAAAGATCACTTTCAGGTCTCCCAAAACCCAGGTCAAAGAAATGAGCTCGGAACCAGGAAAACTTGTGGTGGTGGTAAGACCCAACGCAGGAGACCGCTACTCTTCGGATAAAAAAGTGATTGCCATTAAAGAAGCATCTTTAGCCAAGGGAGAGGAACTTTACAATAGCATGGGATGCGTGGCCTGCCATACCACCGATGGTGGACTGAACCACGGCCCGACCTTCAGGGGACTAGCTGGCAGTCATCGTGAATTCATTTCCGCAAAAGCTCAAAAAGCGGACGATGCCTACCTGATTGAATCGATCCAAAACCCGGGAGCCAAAACCGTTAAGGGCTATCTTTTAGGAATGATGCCACCTTATCAACTGCAACCGATGGAGTATGAATCGTTGGTTCTCTTTATTAAAACTTGCAAGTAGACCGTCCTTATGAAATCGATTTCTCGCTTCCTTCTACTCTCTCTCTTTCTTTCAAACTTTGGTTGGGCCAACAGCTATCTCTTGGAGGATGTCCCCTTCCCGAAGGAGCTACCTCCGGAGATTGGTGACCTTGCCTTTGATCGAGATGGTAAGCTTTATGCCTGCCTCCGCCGTGGGGATGTTTTGGTAAGTCATCCCGGCAAGGATTTATCTAAGATTGAATGGAAAGTGTTTGCCACGGGCTTACACAATGGCATGGGCATGGAAGTCATTGCTCCCGGTAAAATTGTTGTCAGCCAGATGGCAGAGCTCACCCTGATTGAGGACCTTGATAGGGATGGTTTAGCCGATCGCTACCGCAACCTGTGCTCCGATTTTGGGTTAAGTGGAAACTACCATGAAACCAATGCCATTTGTTCGGACGGAAAAGGCGGTTATTACCTTGCTCTGGGCACAGCTTCGCACAATGGCCCCACCTTTTACACCTCTCGTGGTGATTACAAACATGATGGACGCAGGGGGCGAAATTTCTCCGCAGTTAAACAAAAAGGATATGTGGTGCACTACCAAAAAGATGGCACCCTTACACCCTATGCCAATGGATTCAGGATGCACAATGGGATTGCCCGGGATGAAAACGGCAACCTATGGTGCGGAGACAACCAGGGGGACTGGCGGGGCGGTTCCCCTATCTACCGCGTAAAAAAGAATGGCTTCCACGGCCACCCTTCCAGCCTTATCTGGGACAAACGTTATGATCCTTTTGGTATGCCTTTGTTTTACCCACGCAAACTACTGGACGAACTCTACGATAAGCCCGCCATGGAACTGCCCCGCAATATGATGCACTCCCCGGGAGAACCCATGGTGATTGAGTCAAATGAGTTTGGTCCTTTTGCTGGACAGATGTTGGTACCCGATGAAAATGGGCGACGGATTGTTCGCTTGATGCCCGAGGAAGTGGACAGTGCCTGGCAGGGTGCGGCTGCACTCTTCTATGAAAATGCCAAGCTTCGGGCTGGTGGCGTACGCATCTCCCCCTCGCCTGATGGTAAATCGATTTACTATGGATCCACTACCCGTGGCTGGCAGCGTCCCGATGAAGGCATTCAAAGGATTACTTACAAGGGTAAGACACCTTTCCACATACAATCATGTTCACTGACCCTTGATGGGTTCAATGTTGGCTTTACCGAGCCCATCGCCAACCCGGACAAACTTTCCCAAAATATAAAAATCCTGAGCTATCGTTTTGAATATGGATACAGGTATGGCTCCAGGGAATTGGATAAGAAAAACCACAAAATTATCGGAGTTCAAAAAATGGATAATTCCGACAATCCGACTTGGGCAATATCGGTTGAAAACCTTGCCCCTGGAAGAATCTACGAACTATCATTTTCCGTAAAATCAAGCAGCGGTTCGGAGATGAAAAATCCGTTTGTTCAATACACTGTCCAACGCTTAAGAAGACCCTTGAGTGATTTTCCAGCCACTATTGCAAAAACAGACAGAGGTCTTGAGGTTAGCCTGGGAGGAAAACCTTTCGCCACCTATGACAATACTTCCTCCAATAAACCCATCATTTGGCAGGTAATCGGACCGAATGGTCAGAGGATGCTGCGTGACTGGCCGCTCAAAAGAGACAGGCCCGGGGAGGCTCACGATCATATTCACCACCAGGGCATTTTTATCGGACACGAACGGATAAGCGGAGCAAATTTCTGGCATATCGATAAGACAAATTCAGGGTCGATCGAGCAAAGAAGATTAATTGAGACCCGCTCGGGCAAGGACAGGGCAATCATCAAAACATTGAACGCCTGGAAAAATAAGAAGGGAGAAACCGTGGTTGCCGATACCCGCACCCTCTCTTTTTTTGGGAACGCCACCTCGAGGACCATTGACTTGGAATTGTTTCTCCATGCCACCAATGGTCCGGTGCAAATTGATCCCTTTAAGGATGGAGTATTTGCCATCCGCACTCACACCGACCTCCGCCTTACACCCAGCCCAAAGGATGGCGTTAACAAAGTTTTTGGTAACGCCTTAAATAGCGAGGGGGACCGAGGCAAGGCGGTCTGGGGGAAACGGGCAGACTGGGTACATTATTACGGTACGATTGAAGGCAAACCTGCAGGTATTGCGTTCCTCAGTCACCCCACGAATCCATCCAAAGGAAATCAAAAAGGATGGTGGCACGCCCGGGAATATGGTCTGATTTCCGCCAATCCCTTTGCCCCGGAAAGAATCAAGGGGGATGGGGGACGGACCATCCCCAAAGGCCAGTCTCTGGGGTTTCGTTATCAAATTATCTTCCACTCGCATAAAAACCATGAAGATGCTAAAATTGAGGAAAGATTTGCTAAGTTCACCAAGACGCCGGCTCATCCCACCTCGATCATGCCACCCCACCCAGGCTACCCGGAAGATTACCTCTCCAAAAAAAACCAATAATTCCCTATCTCTTTTACCATGAAATTTGCACTCTGTAATGAAGTACTTCAAGACCTTCCCTTGGAAGAAAGCTTTTTCAAAATTGCAGAAATCGGGTACCAGGGCGTAGAGATCGCTCCCTTTACCCTGAAAGCAAACCCACTTGACATTAACCAAGAAGACGCGGAACGCTGTGTCCGTGCCGCCGAATCTGCCGGCATTGAAATCGTTGGGCTCCACTGGCTGATGGCAAAGACCGAAGGCTTACATTTGACCCACCCCGATGAACAGATGCGAAAAGCAGCGTCTGAGTACCTGCAAAAACTCACCCAACTTACCTCTCAAATGGGAGGCAGTATTATGGTTTTGGGAAGCCCACAGCAGAGGAACCTGGAACCGGGAACGGTCTATGAAGATGCCTTTGCCCGGGCCGTAACCATCATCCGTGAAGTTTGCGACCTGGCTGGCGAACTTGGAGTCACTCTTGCCATGGAACCGCTTTCGCCCGTGGAAACAAGTTTTCTCGCCTCCTGCCAGGAAGCCCGCCGTTTTATTGCCGCAGTTAACCATCCCGCCTGTCGGATGCATTTGGATATGAAAGCGATGGCTCATGAACCCGCCGGCACCCTGGCCACCATCTACGACCATCGATGGGAAGTGGCCCACTTTCATGGCAATGATGTCAACCACCGCGGCCCCGGACAGGGTCCGACCGACCTCAACGCCGTGGCCCGAGCCCTCCATGACATCGACTACAAAGGATGGGTATCCGTTGAGCCCTTCGACTACCATCCCACCCCCGAAGACTGTGCCCGCATAAGCCTGGAGAATTTAAAATCCAGCTTTAATCAATA
>Ga0181567_10003567_pt1 | contig 11512 bp, 9 predicted proteins | sample 101ome_14_FD_133761 | JGI IMG/M metagenome (GOLD analysis project Ga0181567, IMG submission 133761) | Coastal salt marsh microbial communities from the Groves Creek Marsh, Skidaway Island, Georgia - 101403AT metaG (megahit assembly) | ecosystem: Environmental > Aquatic > Marine > Intertidal zone...
TGCGTCATCGTCTTTAAATTTTGATGGGTTTTTGGTCGAGTCATCTTCATACGAATAGTCTTCTTCTACGGGGTTGTCCGAAAGACAGAATTTATAGCTCAACATTTTGTAATACAATTTGGCCGCCACAAAATCTGAAGCATACAAATGGGGACTGGGACAGAGTTCGACTATGTCAAAGCCCACTACATTTTTTTCACTAAAAATGGCCCGTAAAAAATCGAGGGTTTCTTGCCAAAGTAAACCACCGGGTTCGGGGGTTCCCGTGGCAGGAAGTATAGAAGGGTCTAGGCCATCCAGATCGATGGTTATGTAGACATTGTCGGTCATGTTTTCGATGGCTTGGTCCATCCAATAAGCGTCGTTGACAATTTCGTGGGCAAAAAAGACATTCTCTTCGTTCATCTCCGTACGTTCAATACGGTCCATACTTCGAATACCTACCTGAATCAAATTGGTGGTCTGGTTGGCTTCATATAGTGCACAAGCATGATTGTACCTAGACCCTTGATAAGAAGCCCGTAAATCGGCATGCGCATCGATTTGGACCACGGTTAGATTTTCAAAACTGCGGTTAAATGCACGGATGGATCCAATGGAGATTGAATGTTCGCCGCCAAAAAGCGTGACAAATTTATTTCGCTTGATATAATTCAATACCTGCTCTTCTACTTTTTGGACCATGGCGTCAGGGCTGCTGTTTTCAGCTATGGCCTCGGCCAAGTATATCCCTTCCTTATAGACTTCAGACCGGGTCTCTATGTCATAGAGTTCCATGTTTTCAGAAGCATTTAAAAAGGCTTCGGGTCCCTTATCGGCTCCTTTTTTCCAGGTACTGGTACCGTCGTAAGGGACAGGGAGTAAAACGATTTTTGATTGTTCCAGCGTACCGTATTCTGTGGGTATACCGGCATAGGTTTTGGTTGTTTTCATTGTTAGGATAAAAAAAGTTTAATAGCCCAATAGGTGCATAAAGTCGTTGGCGGTTTGTTCTTCGGCAAAGAGGTGATGGGTCAACTCCCCTTGCGCATCACGATCGATAATCACGTGTTTGGGATTGGGAATTAGGCAATGTTGTAAGCCCCCAAAACCACCGATGGATTCTTGATAGGCCCCCGTATTAAAAAAACCGATGTACAGGGGTTTTTCTTCGTCATAGCGCGGCAAATAAATGGCGTTGATGTGTTGCTCGCTGTTGTAATAATCGTCGCTATCGCAAGTCAATCCGCCCAACAATACCCGTTCGTAGGGATCTTCCCAACGGTTGATGGGCAGCATGATAAAACGTTTATTGATGGCCCAGGTATCGGGCATATTGGTGATAAAGGAAGAATTGATCAGGTTCCATTTTTCACGGTCATTTTGTTGCTTTTGGTACAGCACCTCATAAATTGCTCCCCCACTTTCACCGACGGTAAAGCTTCCAAATTCGGTAAAAATATGAGGTACGGGCACGTCCGACTCTTGACAAGCTGTTTTGATTTGCCCAATGATTTCGTCAACCATATAGGCATAATCGTATTCAAAGCCCAAGGAGTTTTTGATTGGGAACCCCCCGCCAATATTCAGACTGTCTAGCGTTGGACAAATTTTCTTAAGGGCGACATAGACCTTAAGACACTTCATTAATTCGTTCCAATAGTAGGAGCAATCTTGGATCCCCGTATTGATAAAAAAATGAAGCATTTTGAGCTGTGCCTTAGGATGGTCTTTAAGGTGTTTGGTATAAAACGGTACGATGTTTTTGTATCCAATTCCCAGTCTGGAGGTATAAAACTCAAATTTGGGTTCTTCTTCCGAAGCAATACGAATCCCAACCTCAAAAGGCGATTGAATGCTTTGAGAAAGCAATTCGAGCTCTTTGTAATTGTCCAAAATAGGCACACATTTTTGGTGTCCTCCATTGATAAGTTGGCTGATGTTTTCGATGTATTTACCCCGCTTAAACCCGTTACAAAGCACATACTTTTCGGGAGAAAGCTTCCCCGATTGAATCAGCTGCTCAACAATAGCGATATCATAGGCCGAGGACGTTTCGATATGGGCCTGATTTTCGACCACGCGGTCGAGTACAAATTTAAAATGCGAACTTTTAGTACAATAGCAATAATTATATGTTCCTGCATAGTCATGCGTTTGCATAGCATTGGCAAACCAGGTTCTGGCCCGTTGGATGTTTTCTGCAATCTTGGGCAAATAGCTAAATTTAAGCGGCGTGCCGTATTGGGCAATCAGTGCCGAAAGATCAATTCCGTGGAATTGAAGATGATTGTTATGGAGTTCGAATTCCTCTTGGGGAAAATCGAACGTTTGTTCGATAAGATCGACGTATTTTGTTTTCATTATTATAAAGTTTAAGTGTTACAAAAGGGGCCTAGCCAATTGGAAAACTCAAATCCGAATAATGATAAGCGGTAAATCGTATAGCGATGTATAGTTCCAGTACTGGAACAGATGAAGAATTTCAGAAGTCAGCCTGATTTTTCGGTTCCTTATCTCTAAGGCAGCTTTTGGAGTAGACTTCTTTATCCTCCTCAGCCCGAACTTAAAAAAATAGTTCACTTTTTAGGCAATGCGTCCTTAAACGACTCATTATTTCGGCGCAAATATATCAATTTATCGTTTTCGTCAACTTTTTTTTAAAAAATTTTTATCCCTTAGTCTTTTCATGCTCAGCATTTTAGCAAAAGACAACTATAAGAGAAAGAGTGAAAGCCCCACATGAAGGTATTTGCCTTGGCTTTGGATATACTGATTTTTGCCTTCGATGGGGTCTTGGAGGAAATAGGCCCCAGATGACGCACTGGTATGGGAATACCGAATGTCCAATCCCAGGGCCCCCATCTGAATTGAAAATCCCAGATCCAATTCCATGCTCGCCGCCCGATCCAAGTCGGGGATACGAACATTTTGATAGGTGCTTTTTTGATTGACTACCCACTTGGGAGCCGCGAATATCTGTAGATAGTCCGATAGTTGATACCCCAACAAAATCGGTGTTTCCCATTGGGTAGAGGTAAAATTGGTGATCACATTTTGAATTCGTACCAAAATATAGGGTGGTCGAAAATTTTGTTCGATCACCGTGTAGAGTAGTTCTGGACGCACCGAAAAACGCCCCATTTCAAAGGCTGTAAAAACACCCACATTGTAGCCTTTACGGGCCACATAGACATTGAGGTCGTTGTCGATTGAGGCCAACTCCATATTGATGTTATTGATCGTGTCGATCATATAACTGGTTCGAACACCAGCTTTGACTTGCCCATACCCCAAATGAGTATGGGTCATAAAGACAAAAAAAAGAGCCATAATCCACCCTGGGTGGTTGGCCCTTTTATGGTTGTTTATGTCCCCTTTGCTTTTGGCAGTTTTTTTCATTACCTCAAATAATTTAACAAGGTAATCAAACTTATACTTTAGACTTTAAAAAAGGGCTTCTTTTTGCTTTACTATCGCTCTGATAGCACAAGACTGAGTATATCAATCCGGCTCATTTTGCGTTGCTTTAAGATGCTGGTGTAGTTTGCTTTTTCCTGCTTAGAAAGCTTACCTGTGGCTTCAGACATTTTATAAATGTCTCCCAATGAAGTATAAAATTGTGCAGTGATATAATTGGCCCCGCCATCTTCAACCGGGTTAAGGATTTTGTGTAATCCCCAACCACGAATCAATTTGTTTTGTTTGTGGTAGGGCTGCCATACATTGAGTTCTTGGTTTTCGTACTCGTAGTATTGCAAGGGATCTACATTCATATAATGGATTGTAGCATAATTGGCTGGTGTTTCACCTTGGGCAGGAACAAAACCCCCTTTAAAATCGGTCATGATAAAGGTGGATTTAAGCACCAGTTGTGACCATTTTTCACTGGCCATGGCCAATTCTGTTTCACTAAACAATGCTGTGCTGTTGTCTCCCGCCCAAAGCGATTCTACTTCGGGCGTGAGGTGGGCATAAACAAAGGTAGTGTGCTGGGCATCCGACCCGTTTTCTAATTGCCACATATCCCATCCCAATTTTTGCCCTGCATCAATGGAGGCCTTGTGCAATTTGGAAAAATACTGCTTTTCGAGATCGATTAGCTTTTGTGCGTCACTGCTTTTTACAGTTACTTAATGAATCGCCACATACATATCTTGTGCCGAAACGGTCATTGAAAACACCGCTACCAAAGCGGTCAAAAATCTTTTCATTTGGAAGTTAGTTTATGGTTAATCCTCTAATTTACTTAATTATTAAAAATGGGGCGTAGCCTGCTCGAGAAAATAATTTTTGGTTCTTGACCGAATGCCGTACATTTAATAAAAACCTGGGGCAAATGTTTACACAATTACGACTTTCCTATGTGGGCCTATGTGGCTTTATGTTTATGCTGATTTACACTTGTACAGCACCACCGCCTATCGCTGCTATTGGACCGGTGCCTACTCCTCAGCAATTGGCCTGGCAAAAGATGGAATATTACGCCTTTATCCACTTTAATATGAATAGGTTTACCAAGAAAGAGTGGGGCTATGGCGACGAATCGCCAGCCCAATTTAACCCCACCGAGTTGGATGCCCATCAATGGGCTCGGATCATCAAAGAAGCCGGAATGAAAGGCATTATCATCACAGCCAAACACCATGATGGCTTTTGCCTTTGGCCCAGTGCCTATACCAAACATTCGGTTAAAAATTCTCCTTGGCGTAACGGACAAGGAGATTTGATCCGCGAATTGGCCGAAGCTTGCCAAGCCTATGGCCTTAAGCTGGGGATATATTTATCGCCTTGGGACCGCAACCACCCAGACTATGGCACCCCTGCTTATATCGATTATTTTCGTAACCAATTACACGAACTGTTGACCCAGTACGGGCCCATTTTTGAAGTATGGTTTGACGGGGCCAACGGTGGTGATGGCTATTATGGGGGGGCTCGTGAAGAACGGCGGGTTGACAAAAAATCGTACTACGACTGGCCTACGACCCATGCTTTGGTGAAAGAACTTCAGCCTGATGCCGTTATTTTTAGCGATGCTGGACCCGATATTCGTTGGGTGGGCAACGAAAAAGGGTATGCCTTTGAAAACAGCTGGTCCACAATCTTTAGAGACAGCGTTTATGCTGGCATGCCCGATTTTGATCGTTTTGCCAAAGGCCAAGAAAACGGTACCCATTGGATTCCCACAGAGTCGGATGTGTCTATTCGGCCAGGCTGGTACTACCATCCCGACCAAGACCAACAGGTAAAGTCCTTGTCTCATCTGGTCGATATTTACTACAAATCGGTAGGGCGCAACAGTGCTTTATTGCTCAATATTCCGGTTGATACCCGGGGACGCATACATGAAAACGATGAAAAACAGCTAATGGCGCTGGCCGATTATCTCCAAAAATCGTTTGAAATAAACTGGGTTAAAGATGCTAAGATTAGTGCCAGTAGTAGTCACCCCAAGCACGCACCAGAAAATCTACAACAGGCTGACCCTTCCGCTATTTGGGCTGCTAGCCAAACAGATACACAACCCCAATTGACCCTACTTTTTGACCAGGCCGTGACGGCCAACACCTTAATGATTCAAGAAGCGATCGCGCTCGGGCAACGGGTCAAAAAATTTGAGGTAGCCCTACTTCAAGAGGATCAATGGCAAACCATTTATACGGGCGAAACCATAGGGAACAAACGTTTACTCCGCTTTGACACGCAAACCCTTGAGGGTGTACGCATCACTTTTTTGGCCGCCAAGGGCCCAGTCGTCATCAATGAGCTTGGGCTTTTTAATGCCTTAGAACTACCCACTAATGAATAATACTATCATGCGAAATCTACTTTCCATACTGTTGTTTTGCCTTCTAAGCCCCACTTTATCGGGGCAAAAACCACCCAATGTGTTGCTTATCTTAACCGATGACCAAGGCAGTGTTGATTTACAGGCCTACGGAGCCCAAGACCTTTATACCCCCAATATGGATCGAATCGCCCAACAAGGCGTTCGGTTTACCCAGTTCTATGCCGGCGCCCCCGTTTGTTCGCCATCGCGCGCGGCCCTGCTCACCGGAAAAACCAACCTCCGAGCCGGGCTTGAAGGCAATGTACCCGTTCCCGAGTATGCCGACCGCTGGCAACAATACGGGCTCCCGACCTCTGAAGTAACCCTGGCCGAATTGCTTAAACAAAAGGGCTATTACACCGCGCTGATTGGTAAATGGCATTTGGGGCATCGTCCCGAAAATCTCCCCAATGCACAGGGGTTTGACTATTTTTTTGGGCACCAAAGAGGTTGTATCGACAACTATTCTCACACCTTTTATTGGGACGGGCCCAACAAGCATGACCTCTACCGCAACGCGGAAGAAGTCTATTATAGTGGCACTCATTTTTCGGATTTAATGGTCGATGAAATCAAACAGATCATCGATCAAAAGCAAACAGAACCCTTTTTTATCTACTGGGCCTTTAACGCACCACATTACCCCTACCAGGGGACAACCAAATGGCTAGACTACTACAAAGACCTTCCCACCCCCCGAAAAGAGTATGCCGCTTTTGTTTCCCATACCGATGAAAAAATTGGGGCCGTTCTCGACTATTTGGAACAACAAAACCTCAGCGAAGACACCATCATCATTTTCCAGTCCGATCATGGACACTCATTAGAAGAACGCGCATTTTGGGGAGGCGGAAGTGCCGGACCCTATCGGGGCAGTAAGTTCAGTCTGTTTGAAGGCGGAATCCGTGTACCCGCCATGATTGCCTACCCCAAAAAAGTGCCCAAAAACCAAGTGGTGGATGCCGCCTGTATCGAAATGGACTGGTTTCCCACCCTTGCCGAACTCACCGAAACCCAACCCACTGAACCCCTCGATGGCCAGAGCCTGATGCCCTTAATCACCAACCCCCAGGCCCCCTCGGCGCATCAAGTCCTGCATTGGCAGTTTGGGAGTTATGATGACACCAAAGCCCAATGGGCCGTTCGAAAAGGGGATTGGAAACTGATCGGCAACCTGAACGAGCCCCGAGGCAAAGGTCAAAAACCCTTTAGAGCTCCCTTGTTTTTGGTCAATTTAAAAAACGATCCCGGTGAGCGACAAAACCTACTAGACCAAGCCCCCGAAAAGGCCGAAGAACTGTTAAGGCTTCATCGCCAATGGCTTCAAAAGGTTAAAACAGAGAAAGGAGTCTAAGGGAATAATAGTACATCTACCGCTTTATTGATACAGTCTAATCCAATCGATTTTCATGTCGATGGGTAACTCCTCGGGTTGGGTGACTTTACCCGGCCATCCTTCCAATTGCTGACTAAGGATGATAAAAAATGGCTGGTCAAAAGGCCACTGAAAAGTTCCAGCACCCGGTATTTTCTGGTAGGTAAAATTGGTCTGATCATTTACCCCAAAGGTGATTTGGTCCTTTTTCCAAGACACCCAAAAGGTGTTGAATTTCTTTGGGTCAAAGGATATGGTGTCATATCGCTTAATGTTGTCCAACTTAAGGTTAAGGTTCCAATGAGAGTGAATAGTTTGGTAAACAAATGCATCGTGGTTTAGGCGTTCCATGATGTCGATTTCTCCGTTGTGTTGGTCCGAATAAATGGCCTTTTCGGGAATCAGCCATAGCGCAGGCCATGCGCCATAGGCGGGGTCGAGTTGCGCACGGATTTCGAGCCGCCCGTATTGGAACGCCAATTTTTTTTGTGACCACAGCCCTCCCGTATGGTAAGGGCGATTATCCCATCCCGTGGTATCTCTATTTTTTAGTGCTTTGAGATGTAAAACCCCCGCATCGAAGGTGACCGTCTCTGGGTTTTCGGCCGACATATAACTCGCCCATAGATTGGTGATTTCCCGCCAGGCATTTTGGTCTTCAAGCAACTGCGGCATTCGATTGGTAAAGCGTGGGGAACGGTATAAATCGATGGGGGTCCAAAATTGGGTTTGTAGGCTGTCAAAACGGTCTTCCCAGACCAATTCCCAACGGTCGGGATCTTCAGTTTGGGGATGCTGTTTGTAGATATAGCCGTCAACCAATTCATACCTTGGTGAACTACAGGCCATTGGTAGGGCAAACAACCCTACGATAAGAAGTAGTCCGAAATTCACGCGCTTGTAGATCCTTTTCATTTTAGTCGGTATTATGGGCTGATTGGAATGAAAAAATCGTTTCCATTTGCCGCCATTTTACGTCTTTAGGTGTGTTTGGCAGTCGTTTTTGGAACTGTTCCATAAGCTGTTCCCAGGCCTGTATTTTAGGCTGGTTTTGATCATAGGTCGCTTTGGCTTCAAACGAAAATTCATCGGTTGTTTCTAACAACATGCACAGTCTATTTTCAATATTGTACAGATTTACAGAAAGGATCCCCGTTGCCACAAATCCGGCCTTTACTTCGGGCCATACCTCTTGGTGATGGGCAATGTATTGTTTAATCAAACTAGGATCGTTTTTTAGATCAAGTGCGAGACAGTAGCGTTTCATGGGTTTCTCTTTTGTACAATATAAGCATAGCTAGCAATGTAAATAAAACACCCAAGCGGTAAGACAAACGAAAGGTTTACTTCGGGTACGCCCATCAAGACTAAGTCATCTACTCCACTTCCTCCCCAATCAATGATTTGTGCCTGTAAGGTGGGCAGTAGTGCCCCGCCCACGATGGCCATCACCAAGAGGGCTGCCCCTATTTTGGTAGCTTCTGCACTAAGGGATTCTAACGCAATACCATATATAGTAGGAAACATCAACGACATGCAAAACGACAAACCGACCAAGGCATACAACCCTTCAATCGAATACATTCCGATGGTTAACAAACTACATAAAATGGCTAAACCACTAAACATCAATAACAATTTGGGCGGAGAAATAAAACGTAAAAGGAATGTGCTTAACCATCGTCCGACTAAAAACAATATCAAAGCAATAAATTGATAATTGGCGGCTTCTACGTTGTCTATATTCAAGGCCTCAGCATATAAATAGATATAAGTCCAACACATAATCTGTGCCCCGACATAGAACATTTGACCCAATACCCCCAGGGTAAATTTTTTATTTTTCATCAAGCCCAATGCGACACTTTTCAGCGCAGTTGTCTCCACTGTCTGTAAACGCGGCATTTTGAGTAATGAGAACAATAAAAACAAAAACAAAACTAACAAGCCCAATCCTACATAGGGATCGCTGATGGTCATCAGGTCAGCGGATTTAATGGCCAATTTTTGACTTGTTTCCAAAAATTGGTAGTCTTGAATATCATCCGATTGTAAGCGTTCTAAAACAATATTTTGAGCCACCCATAAACCCAACAACAAACCCAAAGGGTTAAAGGATTGGGCCAAGTTTAACCGTTGGGTAGCCGTTGCCTTGGGGCCCATCGATAAAATATAGGGGTTGGCGGTGGTTTCTAAAAAAGCCAAGCCAAAAGTAAGAATATACAAGGCCAAACAAAAAAACCAAAAAGCCCCAAAGTGTGTCGCCGGATAAAACAGCAAAGCCCCCGTGGCATATAGGGCAAGCCCAATGAGTATTCCCGTTTTATAAGAATATTTACGCACAAAAAGTGCCGCCGGAAGAGCCATACAAAAATAGCCTCCATAAAAAGCCATCTGCACCCAAGAGGCTTCGGTGTTGCTCAGTTCCAAAACCTTTTTAAAAGCCTGCACCATGGGGTCGGTTACCGCGTTGGCAAAACCCCATAAAGCAAAAAGTGAGGTAACCATTACAAAGGGTAACAACAATCCCTTACCGATATACTGCGATGGATTAGAGGGCATCTTTACGTCTTATTTTGATTTGAAAAGAATTGGCCACCGGTTGATTAGCTACCAAAATAAGATAGCCTCCCCCTCCAGCACCTGAAATTTTATACCCCAAAGCTTGGGACTCATATTGTGCAATGATAGACCGTATTTTATCATTAATCATGTTGGGAAATAAGGCAATTTGTGCCTCAAACGAGGCCAAAAAGCCCGCGCCAAAACCTACTAAATCCTTTGCTAGAATCGCATCCCAGGTTTGAGAGGCCGCTACAGCCAAACGAGTGACGTTTTCTACTTCAATCTGTTTGTTAGACAATACATCGTAATCCGATACGCGTGGCTCTAAGGGAATCAAAAATAAATGATCCTCAATAAATTGCAGGACCGTTTCATCATCAACCGATGTGATCGATGATGGCCAATAATCCCCGGCATAATCCAAGCGATTCAGCCCTGGCAGCAATATCCCCAAATGGTCTTGTGAACCGGCGATTTCTTTTTTTCCGGGTGGGTTTTCATACGCAAAAAGGATTTTGGCCTGTTTGATAGGGTCACCACTTGGCAATTGTGAATTCCATAATTCAATGGCTTTATTACGGCTACTGGTGGCCATCCCACTGCGCAAATTGAATTCGATTGTCGGCTCAATTGAAATGGTAACCACTGGTCCAGAAGCCCATTGACTTACAAAGGGTTGATCGAGCCAACCCCCACATAAATCGACACGAAAAGGTATGGTGTTATAGGGGCGTAAACTGGTTGTCGATCGAGTAGGCAAGCCTGCGTTGGGTGTCCGCTTTAAAATGATGTATTCGATGCCTAGGGCAGCACACAATTCTTTCTTTTGGGGAAGGTTGCCATCTTCGTTGACTACAAAAACATCGGGTTGCATAGCACGAAGCTCTTGTTCAAAATCTAAAATCCCTGATCCACTACTAATCTGACAATCTTTGACATACTTCAGGGCCTGAACAATATATCTACGTTCCTCTTCGTTGATAACCGGGTACCGTCCTTTTAAGTCATAGATGGTCTGATCCGATCCCAAAAAAACATATAATGCGCCGTAAGCACTTGCCCGTTCCAAAAATGCCACATGCCCACTGTGCAAAAGATCAAAACAACCACTAACAAATACTTTTTTTTCCATTCGAATAACTTTGGGAGGTGTTTTCCTTAACGTAAATTACAAAATTTACGCTACTGCGGTGCTGAACCTATTTTGCTTTATCAGAATAACCCTTCACGGGTAAAAATAACCCAAATCCAAAAATCAAAAAAAAAGCATTTTGGGTCAATAATTATCAATATTGATCATTTTTTACCGTTTTTTGACTAAAATAAGGGCAAAATTGAAAAAAATGACTAAAGGCGCTTTTTAATCTGCATGGCTAAGATCAGCACAATACTCCCAAAAAGAAACACCAAATAAGGAATAAACCCATCTACATGGTTGGCAAAAAGCCATTCCCCTAAGGCCGCCACAAACAGGAAACCGAAAAGGCCTAAAAAACCAGCGGCCAAAACCAAAAAAGCAGTTTTCATCGATTCCCTAGGGTGTTGTAAACCACAAGTCTGGAACCGCTACCGAATGATCTTCGTAATACGCTTTCTCATCGATGAGTGCCTGGTGCATTTGTTCAATGGCCTTGCGGTAGTCAGGGTTATTCATTTGATTGGTCTGCTCCTGGGGATCCGTCGCCAAGTCATAAAACTCCCAACTGGGGAGGGTAGATTTTTGACTCGCACTTTTCATGCCGAGCGCCTGACCGTAGTAA
>Ga0181567_10003568_pt1 | contig 11510 bp, 8 predicted proteins | sample 101ome_14_FD_133761 | JGI IMG/M metagenome (GOLD analysis project Ga0181567, IMG submission 133761) | Coastal salt marsh microbial communities from the Groves Creek Marsh, Skidaway Island, Georgia - 101403AT metaG (megahit assembly) | ecosystem: Environmental > Aquatic > Marine > Intertidal zone...
ATAGTTTTCGCAGCAACTTCATCAAGTAAAGTTCCCTCAGCAAATAAAATCTCATTTGAGATTGGATCTATTACATCATCAGCTAAAACACGTCCATCAAGTCTATCTTCTAAAGACTCAATAAGTGTATTTTGATCAGAAATATCTGTAATCTCAATACCCTCATGCGTATGACAATCATGCTCAACAATTTTTACATTTTGTGCAACATCTACAAGTTTACGAGTCAAGTAACCAGCATTCGCTGTTTTAAGTGCAGTATCGGCTAGACCTTTACGTGCACCGTGAGTAGAAATAAAGTACTCGATAACATTAAGACCCTCTTTAAAGTTTGAAACAATCGGTGTCTCAATAATTTCACCACTTGGTTTTGCCATAAGTCCACGCATACCAGCAAGCTGACGAATCTGAGCTGCAGAACCCCTTGCTCCAGAATCTGCCATCATATGAATAGAGTTAAACCCATCTTTATCATTTTGAACAAGGTCCATCATTTCAGATGCAAGTGTGTTGTTTGTATCTGTCCAAACATCAATAATTTTATTATATCTTTCTTGTTCAGTTAAAAGACCTGCTTCGAATTGTTTTTGAATCTCTAAAACTCTATTTTTTGAGTCATTAATTTTACCAAGCTTCATATCTGGGATACGGATATCATCAGCTGAAATAGAAACACCCGACTCAGTTGCATGTTTAAAACCAAGATCTTTCAATCTATCAAGGAAGCTAGCAGTCACACCAACACCACCATGTTTTTGAACATAATCAACTACTTCGTTGATATATTTTTTCTTCATAACACGGTTCCATAACTCTGATGGAACGAAATCAGGTAGGATTGCTTTAAGGAGCATTCTACCTGCTGTTGTGTGGATGATTCTACCATTGTCACGAGTTCTAATCTTCGCATGAAGATCTAGTGCATCATGTTCCATTGCGATCTTAATCTCATCAACATTTGCAAAAAGTTTATTTGAACCTTTTACTCCGTTTTTTTCTAAAGTGATGTAGTAAATTCCAAGAACCATATCCTGTGAAGGAGTTGCAATCGCTTTCCCAGATGCAGGAAGTAAGATGTTCATCGATGCAAGCATAAGTACTTTTGCTTCTGCAATAGCTGCAGAAGATAAAGGTACGTGAACAGCCATCTGATCCCCATCGAAGTCGGCATTAAATGCAGCACAAACTAATGGGTGAAGCTGAATAGCTTTTCCATCAATCAGTTTTGGATGAAATGCTTGAATAGAAAGCTTGTGAAGTGTTGGTGCACGGTTCAGCATTACCGGATATCCATCAACGATCTCAGCGAGACATTCCCAAACTTCATTTGTTTTGTCTTCAATCATTTTCTTCGCAGCTTTAACTGTTGTCGCATACCCTTTATCTTCAAGTTTAGCAATAAGATGTGGCTTAAATAGCTCAAGAGCCATTTTCTTTGGTAATCCACACTCATCCATTGCAAGGCTTGGTCCAACAACGATTACAGAACGTCCTGAGAAGTCAACACGCTTTCCAAGAAGGTTCTGACGGAAACGTCCTTGTTTCCCTTTGATAATCTCTGAAAGAGATTTTAGTGGACGTTTATTTGCACCTTTTACTGCATTTGCACGACGACCATTGTCAAATAATGCATCTACAGATTCTTGAAGCATACGCTTCTCATTTCTAACAATAATTTCTGGTGCTTCAAGCTCAACTAGACGTTTTAAGCGTTGGTTTCTATTGATAACACGACGATATAAATCATTTACATCAGAAACAGCAAACTTACCACCATCAAGTGATACAAGTGGACGCAAATCTGGTGGAAGAACTGGTAAAATTGTAAGCATCATCCATGCAGGATTATTTCCAGAATTTAAGAAAGACTCAATAACTTTCAAACGTTTATTGATTGTTTTTCTTTTAGCTTCTGATTTTGTCTCTTCTATCGCTTCTTTTAAGTTTGTAAAAAGATCAACAAGATCAATATTTTCAAGAAGATCGCGAACTACTTCACCACCCATACGAGCTTTGAAACCAAGTTCTCCAAATCTTTGAACAAGTGTTCTATATTGCTCTTCATTTAATACATCATACTGTAAAACAGGTGTTTGGTTTTCAGCATCATAATATGCTTCACCACCCTGCTCTACAATGTATGCTTCATAATATAGTACACGTTCAAGATCTTTCATCTTGATACCTAGAAGTGTACCAATACGTGATGGAAGTGAAGACACATACCAAATATGTGCAACTGGAGTTACAAGTTCTATATGACCCATACGAGTACGACGAACTTTTGTAGAAGTTACTTCAACACCACACTTTTCACATACAACACCTTTGTAACGCATTTTTTTGTATTTTCCACAAAGACACTCGTAATCTCTTACTGGACCAAAAATTTTCGCACAAAATAAACCATCACGCTCAGGTTTCAATGTTCTATAGTTTATAGTCTCAGGTTTTTTAACTTCACCATGACTCCAAGAAAGAACTTTATCTGGAGCAGCTAAACGAAACTGTAGCTGTTTAATATCTGTTGGTCTTGCCTCTTCTGTTACTTCAACTGGTACTAATTTACTCATCGTCTTCTACCTCGTCCATAATATCTACATCAAGTGCTAATGCTTGAAGTTCTTTTGTCAATACAAATAGTGTTTCAGGGATACCTGAAGCTGGAACCAATTCACCTTTTGTAAGTGCTTTGTATGCACGCACACGTCCATCAACATCATCTGATTTAATAGTAAGCATCTCTTTAAGAACAGCAGAAGCACCATATGCTTCAAGTGCCCAAACTTCCATCTCACCAAACCTCTGACCACCAAATAGTGCTTTACCACCAACTGGTTGTTGTGTAACAAGTGAGTATGGTCCAGTTGAACGTGCGTGAATTTTTTCATCAACCAAGTGGTGAAGTTTAAGTATGTACATGTATCCAACATTAACACGCTCTTTAATTCTTTCACCAGTCATTCCGTTGTACACTACAGTTTTTCCATCAGAATCCATTTTTGCTAGTTCAAACAGTTTATCAAATTCGGCTTGATTTACACCCTCAAAAATAGGTGTTGCAAAACGTACTCCACCTTTTGCCCAATCTCTAGCATATTCTAAGAATTTTTCATCATCCATCTCTTCAATTACTTTTGCAGCATTCATAAGTCCAGCTGTATTTCCAATAGCAATCATTTTTGAACGAAGGTTTTGTACAAAATCAGCTTGTTTTGTTTCAAACTCTTCTTGTATTTGATTTCCAAGTTCACGTCCAGCCATTCCCAGGTGCATCTCTAAGATCTGTCCAATGTTCATACGTGAAGGTACACCAAGCGGATTAAGACAAACATCAACACTTCTTCCATCTTCCATATATGGCATATCTACTTCAGGAACAATCGTTGAAACAATACCTTTATTCCCGTGACGTCCAGCCATTTTATCACCAACTTTAAGTTGACGTTTTGTGGCTATATAAACTTTGACATACTTTACAACACCGTTAGGTAAGATATCATCTTTTTCTAAAATAGTAAGTTTTTCTTCATGCTCATCTCTGAAAAGACGTTTTTGTTTTTGAAAATAATTTTTTGTTTTTGAGTATTCATCTTGAATCTCTTCACTAAATGATTTCACAATTGCATTCATAGCGAAACGACTTACTTCAACTAAATCATCTCCATTGATAGTATCTCCAGCTTTATAATCTGTTTCACCAATCTTGATATCATTTTTCAAAGTCTCACGAGTAAGAAGTTTTGTAACACGTAACATCTCTTCTTTATCGATCATTAGAAGTCTGTCGTAGTGCTCACGCTCTAAATAATCACGTTCCTCTTTTTCTAGTTGAAGTGTACGAGGATCTTTATCGTACCCTTTTTTCGTAAAGATTTTTACATCTACAACAACACCTTCCATAGATGGCGCACAATAAAGTGATTTGTTTACAACGTGCCCAGCTTTTTCACCAAAAATAGCACGTAAAAGTCTCTCTTCTGGTGTTGGTTTCACTTCACCTTTTGGTGAAACTTTTCCAACTAAAATCATTCCACCAGATACTTTTGTGCCAATTTTTACAATACCAGAATCATCAAGATGTGCTAGCTCATCATCACGAACATTTGGAATATCACGAGTGATCTCTTCCACACCATGTTTAAGCTCACGAGCTTCAAGCTCTTTTTCATAAATATGCACAGATGTAAATGCATCTTTACGGATTAATTTTTCAGAGATAACAATCGCATCCTCAAAGTTATAACCATTCCAAGGCATGAAAGCTACCATCGCATTCACACCAAGAGCCAGCTCACCTTGATCCATGTTTGGACCATCAGCAATAATCTGACCAGCTTCAACTCTTTCACCAACTTTTACAATTGGTTTTTGAGCAAATGAAGTGTTCTGATTGGTTCTTAAATTCTTTTGTAGTGGATAATAATCTATATAGATTTCACCATCAGTATCACCCATGATGTACACATGTCTTCCATCTACTTTTTCAACTATACCTGAACGTTTTGCTTTCACACATTCCCAAGAATCGCGAGCAACAAGTTTTTCAACACCTGTTCCAACCATAGGAGCATATGGACGTAACAATGGTACCGCTTGACGTTGCATGTTTGATCCCATAAGTGCACGGTTGGCATCATCATGTTCTAAGAATGGAATAAGTGATGCAGCAACACCAACAACCATATGTGAAGAAAGGTCAGCATATTGACACTCTTCTGCTGGACGAAGCAAATACTCTCCATCCTCTCTCATTGTAACAATACTTTCAACAAATTGACCATTTGCATCTAGTTTGTTTGAAGCAGCAGCAATTTTTACACCCTCTTCTTGAGTAGCTGTCAAGTATACGATCTCATCTTGGATTTTTCCATCTTTAACAACTTTGTATGGTGCTTCGATAAATCCGTGCTCATTTACTTTTGCATATGTTGCAAGAGTATTGATAAGACCAATATTTTGACCCTCTGGAGTCTCAATAGGACATATACGTCCATAGTGAGTAGCATGAACATCACGCACTTCAAAACCAGCACGCTCTTTTACAAGACCACCTTCACCAAGTGCAGAAAGACGACGTTTGTGTGTTACTTCTGAAAGAGGATTAGTCTGATCCATAAATTGCGAAAGTTGTCCACCAGAGAAAAATTCCATAATAGTTGATGTGATCATCTTGGAATTTATCAAATCATGCGGCATCAAATCAGCCATTGGACCACTCATAGTAGAGAGTTTATCACGAATCGCTTTTTGCATTTTCACTAAACCATTGTGTAACTCATTTCCTAAAAGTTCACCAATAGATCTAATACGACGATTTCCTAAGTGATCTCTATCATCTAAATGACCTTGACCATTTTTTACTTTAATAACATATTTTACAGACTTGATAATATCTTCATGTGTAAGTACAGTTACATACTCAGGAATACTCATTCCAAGTTTATGGTTCATCTTCATACGACCAACACGAGTCAAGTCATATCTCTCAGGATCAAAAAATAGTTGATTCACAAAAGCTTTTGCTGCTTCTTTTGTTACTGGTTCACCTGGTCTCATTACCTTGTAAATACGAATTGCAGCTAAATCGTTTTCATCTTCAATCTCTTCAGTTTGCTTAAGTAATTTTAATGAATCAGCATCTGCATTGAATGCATTGATAACAGAGCTATCAACACCATCAGCAAGGTCATTAGCAATTTTAAATTCAGTTACACCAATTTCAGCCATCTTTTTGAGTTTTGTCTCATCAATGTGAGTCATAGTGTCAAAAAGAATTTCACCCGTTTCAGGATCAATGATTGGCTCAGCTAAATATCTCTCAATAAGTGTTTCAAGAGGATACTGAACCTCAGTAATCCCATCTTCAACAAATTTTTGAGCTTTTTTCACTGAAAGTCTTTTTCCAGCAGCCACAAGAACATTTGAATTTAAATCTAAAAGATCATATCCAAGTCTTCCAGTATAATCACTCTGCTCAAATCCAACTGAGAAAATATTATCTTTAATATTTATCGTCTGAATAGGATAAAAAAGTTTTAAGATATCTTGTTTAGAATATCCTAATGCACGGAACATAATAGTTACAGGAACTTTACGACGCTTATTGATTCTCATATAAAGAATATCTTTAGGATCATATTCAAAATAAAGCCATGAACCACGATCTGGAATTATTTGTCCAGTATAGATAAGTTTATTGCCAGCAGTTGTAGATTCTTCCTCTTTGAAGATAACACCTGGTGAACGGTGAAGTTGATTTACAACAACTCTTTCAACACCATTAATGATAAAAGAAGTTCTCTCAGTCATAAGCGGAATATCACGAACAAAGATAGATTGTTCTTTGATATCTTTTACACCAAGCTTCTCTTTTGTGTTTTCGTCTCTATCCCAAAGAACAAGACGTGTCTTCATTCTAAGTGAAACAGCATACGTAAGTCCACGCTCCATACACTCTCTTACAGTATATTTTGGCTTACCAACTTCACTACCAATATACTCAACTGTGAGTCTATTTTGTGCATCATGAATTGGGAAAACTGATTGGAAAACTTTCTCAATACCACTATTATCTCTCTCTTTTTCTTCAAGCATCAAAAACTTTTCATACGATTGTTGTTGTAGCTGTAGTAAGTTTGGTACTTCAATTTGTTGAGGAGTTTTAGCGAAGTCTACGCGAAGACGATTTCCGGAATATAAAGTGTTTAACATAGGCAACCTCGAAAAATGTTAATTAAGGGTTTAGATTTGTCATACAAATCTAGTCATCGATCCTATTCTAGACGTCTCTAGAAAGATCATTGTTTTAGCTTCAAAAAGCTAATAATTTACAGTGCTTATAAACGACGTAAGGGCACTTTTGCAAAGGGATTCATTCCTCTTGCAAAAGCGCCCAGAAATTGTGGGGCAAAGCCCCTAAATAAAAGTTAAGTTAGATTACTTAAGTTCTACAGATGCACCAGCTTCTTCAAGCTCTTTTTTCGCAGCTTCAGCAGTCTCTTTATCTACACCTTCTTTGATTGTAGATGGTAAGTTTTCACAAGCATCTTTTGCTTCTTTAAGTCCTAAACCAGTAAGACCACGAACAACTTTAATAACACCAATTTTCTTAGCACCAGCATCAGTAAGTACTACATCGAAATCAGTTTTTTCTTCAGCAGCTTCACCACCAGCAGCAGCACCACCAGCAACAGCTACAGGTTGTGCAGATACACCAAATTTTTCTTCAAATTCTTTTACTAATTCAGCAAGTTCTAATACTGAAAGTCCTGAGATAAATTCTAATACGTCTTCTTTAGTTACAGCCATGTGTAATTCCTTTTATAATTATATTTTTTTGCTACGAATTAAGCAGCTTCGTTTTCTTTTTTCTCTTTAAGAGCAGTAAGACCAAATCCAATACATGTAAGTGGAGCCATCCAAGTAGCAGCAAGCATACCAAGTAACTCTTCACGACCAGGAAGTTTAGCAAACGCTTCAACTTTTGCAGCATCAGCAGCTTCACGATCAACATATGCAGATTTAATTACAAATAACTCATTTTTCTTAGCGAATTCAGAAACTACTTTTGAAGTAGCAACAGAGTCTTCACCCCAGATAAAGATATTTGTATCTTTGATCTCAACACCAGTCAAATCAGCATTTTTAAGTGCAATATTTGCTAAAGTATTTTTAACAACTTGAACTTTTGCTTCTTTTTCACGAGCTAATTTACGTAAACCTTCTAGATCAGAAACAGTTAAACCTTTATAGTCACATAAAACTACAGTTTGAGCTTCTTTGAATTCATTAGAAAGTACTTCAATAATTTCAGCTTTTTGTGTTTTTGTCATAAAATTCTTCTCCTTTTAGACAATCTTCAAACAGGAGATATTAAGTAGAAAATCTACACCCATTATCTTTAGTCCATAAAATGCAGTTACTATTGAAGTATTCACTAGTAACTTTGGAATCTTTTATCTTTGATAAAAAACTACAAAATCACTTCTGAGCCAAAAGGCTCAAAAACTACTTAATGTCTGCTAATTCAGAATAGTCAAGTTTTACTGCAGGACTCATAGTCAAACTAAGAGCTGCATTTGTTATATATCTACCTTTTGCAGATGCTGGTTTTTGCTTATTAATAGCAGCAACAAAAGCTTTCATATTTTCTTCAATCTGAGTAGCTTCAAAACTAACTTTACCAATACCAGCGTGGATATTACCTTTTTTGTCAACACGGAAGTTTACTTGACCACCTTTTACGTTGTTTACAGCAGTTGCAACATCCGGAGTAACTGTTCCAGTTTTAGGGTTAGGCATTAAACCTTTTGGTCCAAGGATACGACCAATTTGTCCAACAAGACCCATACAATCTGGTGCAGCAACAACTACATCAAAATTAAATATACCTTCTTTTATTTGTGCAACTAAATCATCAGTTCCAACAATATCTGCACCAGCAGCTTTTGCTTCATCAGCTTTAGCTCCTTTTGCAAAAACAGCTACACGAACTGTTTTACCAGTACCATGTGGTAATACGATTGCACCACGTACCATTTGATCAGCGTGACGCGGATCAACATTAAGGTTCATTGCGATCTCTACTGTTTCATCAAATTTAGCACTTTTAAGATCTTTTACAGTTGCTGATGCTTCAGCTACTGTGTAAGATTTAGTTGTATCAATTTTTTCTAATAATGATTTATATCTTTTACTCATTTTTTCAAATTTCCTTCATAAATTCTTCCACATTATTTTCAATCGTTGTGGTATCGATTCAATATTTTATTAGTCTACTATCTCAATACCCATTGAACGAGCTGAACCTGCTAAAGTATTTGCAGCAGCATCTTTATCATCAGTATTTAAGTCAGCAATTTTTGCCTCAACAACTTCCATAAGTTGTGCACGAGTAATTTTTCCAACTTTGTTTTTAAGTGGGTTGTCTGTACCTTTTTTTAGTCCAGCTGCTTTCATTAGTAATGCAGATGCTGGTGGCTCTTTAGTGATAAAAGAAAAGCTTCTATCGTTGTATACAGTAATAACAGTTGGAACTTTAAATCCCATTTTGTCTTTCGTTTTTTCATTGAAAGCTTTAGTGAACTCCATGATGTTAACACCACGTTGTCCTAAAGCTGGTCCAACTGGTGGCGCAGGATTTGCTTTACCAGCATCAATATGTAACTTAATATAGTCCATCACTTTTTTTGCCATAATTTTTCCTTGTTTATTTATTTAAGTAAATATGTTTTAACAGATCTACTATGCTAACGCCTAACTCTTGATAAGAGCTTGCACGACTAGTTGCGTATTGCGCTAAGTTTAAATCTCAAGAAAATCTAAACTTAGCGCAATAGAAAAATTAGATTATTTTCTCAACTTGCGTATATGAAATATCTACTGGTGTTGCTCTACCAAAAATTGAAACATTAAGTTTTAAAGTTCCGTGTTCAAGATCATACTCATCAACAGTTGCTGTAAAGTTTGCAAATGGACCCTCAGTGATACGAACTGTTTCACCATTATCAAAGAACACTTTAGGCTTAGGAGCAGCACGATTGTTTACACGATCAAGTATAGTATTGATATCATGTTCACTTAAAGGTGTTGGATGATTAGATTCACCAATAAATCCAGACACCTTTGGAATAGATTGAATCATATGTTGAATCTCAGTATTTAAATCAATTTTTGCAAATACATATCCAGAATATAATGATCTCTCAGAAACTTTTTTCTTTCCATCTTTTACTTCAATTACATCTTCAGTTGGAACAATTACTTCTTGTATAGCTTCTTGTAAACCAAACTCTTCAATCATGTTGAAAATTGCATCTCGTACTGATCTATCACTACCGTATGTTTGGATTGAATACCATTGATGTGCCATGACTTCCCCTTATCCCAATATCGCAGTCATAACAGAAGACATAATAAGATCTACCAATGCTAGAAAAGCAGCGATAACTGTTACAACAATAATTACTGCAATATATGCTTGTTTAACTTGACCTTTTGTAGGAAAGATAACTTTTGCAAGTTCTGCTTTTGCATTTCTAATATGTGTACCTAAATTCACAGCTGCATCTCCATATAATGTATTCTGTTAAAAGATAGATTAACTACCTAATTATTTTTCAATGTAGACAACTACATAAATCCTCATTTATTATAAATAAACCTCAAAAGATTTACTGATAATAAATGGTGGCAGGCGTAGAGAGACTCGAACTCCCAACACCCGGATTTGGAATCCGGTGCTCTACCATTGGAGCTATACGCCTATGATTTCTTCATTTTGTAAACAAAGTGAAGGGAACCTCTTGTTTGTTAGTACGGTATCGAAAGCAATTTCGCTACCTACGCTAACGCTTGGTTTTCTTTGGCAGAAAGCCCATGCAACTCGTTGCACAAAAAGAGAACCAAAAGACCAAACTGTTACTACAGTTTCATCTCTTTATGTACTGTATGTTCTCTACAGAATTTACAGTATTTTTTCACTGAAAACTTCTCAGTGTGAGTTTTTTTATTTTTTGTTGTGTGATAGTTACGTCTAGTACATTTCTCACAACCTAAGTGAATTGCTTCTCTCATATTATTTACCTTTCAAAGGATTTTGCATACTAGCCAAAGGCTAATTATGCAAGAATCTCAGCAACAACACCAGCACCAACAGTTCTACCACCCTCACGGATAGCGAAGTTAGTACCTTTTTCCATTGCGATTGGGTGGATTAACTCAGCAGTAATACTCACGTTATCACCTGGCATAACCATCTCAGTACCTTCTGGTAAAGTGATCGCACCAGTAACGTCTGTAGTACGTACGTAGAATTGTGGACGGTAACCATTGAAGAATGGAGTGTGACGTCCACCCTCATCTTTACTAAGAACATAAATTTCTGCAGTAAATTTAGTATGAGGAGTGATTGAACCTGGCTTACAAAGAACTTGACCACGCTCAACTTGATCTTTAGAGATACCACGGATAAGGATACCAGCGTTATCACCAGCTTCACCTTGATCCATCTCTTTACGGAACATCTCAATACCAGTTACAGTAGTTTTTTGAGTATCTTTGATACCTACAATCTCTACCTCTTCATTTAACTTGATAACACCACGCTCGATTCTACCAGTAACAACTGTACCACGACCTTGAATAGTGAAAACATCTTCAACTGGCATCAAGAAATCTTTGTCAGTTTCACGAGCTGGCTCTGGAATATATGCATCAACTTCAGCCATTAGGTTAAGAATTTTTTGTCCCCAGTCACCAATTGTTCCCTCTTTAGCTTCTTCAAGAGCTTTAAGAGCTGAACCAGCTACGATTGGAGTATCATCACCTGGGAAGTCATATTGGTCTAGTAGTTCACGAATTTCCATCTCAACTAGTTCCATTAACTCTTCATCATCAACCATATCTTCTTTGTTCATGAAAACAACGATGTATGGTACACCAACTTGCTTAGATAGAAGAATGTGCTCACGAGTTTGTGGCATTGGACCATCCGCTGCTGATACAAC
>Ga0181567_10003573_pt1 | contig 11501 bp, 9 predicted proteins | sample 101ome_14_FD_133761 | JGI IMG/M metagenome (GOLD analysis project Ga0181567, IMG submission 133761) | Coastal salt marsh microbial communities from the Groves Creek Marsh, Skidaway Island, Georgia - 101403AT metaG (megahit assembly) | ecosystem: Environmental > Aquatic > Marine > Intertidal zone...
AGAACAAGATGTTCTTCTTGCCGGATCCTCTGCAAATCGCTCATTGATTACTTCCCCATTGGATCGAATTACCAGGATCGAACCGGGATCAATTTCAGAAACCTCATCCATTTTCTTTTCGAAAACAGTCATAAGGGGAGCTCTTTCAGATGCGACAGCTACAACTTCATCATCCTCAAAATAAAAGCCGGGCCTGATCCCAAGAGGATCTCTCATGGCAAAGGCATCGCCATTACCCGCGATACCCGCAAGGGCATAGCCTCCATCCCAATGAATGGATGCTTTTCGAAAAACTTCCGGTAAATCAATACGATCACCAATCCATTGGGCATGTTCCTGACCGGATACATCCTCACTTTCCACCTCTTTGGCCAATCGATCATTCATGGCATCAAGATGATAACCTGCTTCTTCCAGTATGGCTTGTGTATCAGTATCAAAGACCGGATGTTGACCCCGATCAACCAACTTGGAGTTTAATTCTTCAACATTGGTCAAATTGAAATTACCCGCGATCATGAGATTTTTGCCAGGCCAATTACTTTTCCTAAAATAGGGATGACAAGTAGTGGATCCATAGGCACCGGATGTTCCATATCGCAAGTGTCCAAGAAGTAACTCTCCTCCGTATTCAAAATGTTTCTTAATGGTTTCAGGAAACTCTGGAAAAGCCACGCCCTTCTTAATTAGTTTACTTAGGGTCTTGTTTTGCTGATCAAAAATTTTAGCAAGAGCTTTACTACTGGTACTGCGCTCACGAAACATAAAAGCCTCACCGGCTTCCACATTTAACTTCATCGAACCAATTCCTGCACCATCCTGGCCGCGGTTATGCTGTTTCTCCATTAAAAGAAACAATTGATTAAATCCCCAAAGGGGTGTGCCGTATTTTTCGGCGTAGTAATCGAGTGGTTTTTTTAATCGAATTAGTGCGATACCGCAGAAATGTCCGATTTCATCACTCATCTACTAACAATTGGAAGACTCCATATGTTGAGGAATGGCATTTTCCCAGACCGAATGTAATTCATCAACCTTTGCACAAAGGACTTCTTCTTTACCAAAATTCACTTTCAAAATTCCGGTTTCATCTGTCGTACCCAATGAATCAATCTGTACTCCAGCACTCTGGGCATTGGCTATTAACTCCTGGGAATCAGATGGCTTTACCGCAACAATCACCCGCCCCTGACTCTCACCAAACAGAGTAGCATCCAATCGCTCAGCCTCAGGAATGGAAAGCGAAACACCGAGTTTATTATCTCCAAACAACATTTCAGCTAGACAAACCATGAAACCACCCTCGGATAAATCGTGAGCTGCTTTAATCTTTCCGGATTCAATCTGAGAGATAAGTAACTCCTGCAACTTCATCTCGTTTTCTAAATTTATCTCAGGAACCGAACCTTCTTTTTTTCCATACTCAGTTTGCAGGTAATAACTTCCTCCCAACTCATCAGACCATCCACCTAGCAAAAGAAGCTCTAATCCAGCTTCCTGCACCTGACTTCTCGTTACTTGGTCCTGATGATCGATCAACCCAACCATGGAAACTACTGGCGTAGGATCAATCGAGCCCTCTCCGTGTTCATTATACAGGCTGACATTCCCTCCAACCACAGGCACATCGAAAAAGGTGCAGGCATCTGCAAGACCTTTAACGCATTCCTTGAGCATGAAGTACGCCTCCGGCTTGTTCGGGTTACCGAAGTTAAGATTATCGGTGACCGCCAAGGCTTTTGCTCCCGAACAAGCCAGGTTACGCATACATTCTACAAAGGCGATTTGTGCACCTTTGTAAGGATCGAGATGGCAGAATCGATTATTACAATCATTGGCAATGGCCAAGTACTTGTCGATTCCTGCAATACTCAATCTTACCACACCCGCATCGCTTCCGGGTTCAACCTTACAACCCGACATGACCATATGATCATATTGCTGCCAGACCCAACGCTTGGACGCAATGGTTGGATGACTCAGTAAATTTTTCAGTGAACTCTCAACTTGATTGGCGGAGATATCCAGGATCTGTGAAGGCGACCAATCCCTGGCAGCCACAACATGAAGAGGCTCAGAAGCTGGCTGGTCATAAACGGGAGCCTCGTCAGTAAGAGATTTTGCAGGCAGGTCAGCAACCACAACTCCTTTGTGACGAACGACCATTCGATCTCCCTCTTTTACCTCTCCAATGTGAGCAGCATACAAATCCCATTTCTCAAAGACCTCCTCCAGCTCTTTTTCTCGTCCCTTTTGTACGATAACCAACATTCTTTCCTGACTCTCAGAAAGCATGATTTCATACGAATTCATTCCCGTTTCTCTTTGGGGAACCAAATCTAAATCAATTTCTATACCGGCATCCCCTCTGGATGCGGTTTCACAGGTTGAACAGGTAAGACCCGCTGCCCCCATATCCTGAATTCCGACAACCAATCCCGGGATGGCCATCATTTCCAGGCAAGCTTCTAAAAGTAGCTTTTCCATAAAAGGATCTCCTTTTTGGACGGCAGGGCGATCCTCAGCACTCTCTTCAGTCAGCTCACGGGAGGCAAAGCTCGCACCACCCAAACCATCTCTCCCTGTGCCTGGGCCAACATAGTAGACGGGGTTCCCTACACCCGTGGCAGCTCCTTTCTGTATATCTTCGTGTCGAAGGATACCGGCACACAATGCATTAACCAATGGATTTCCCTCGTAACAATCATCGAAGTAAACATCACCGCCCATGTTGGGTATTCCCAGACAATTACCGTAATGAGAAATCCCGCTGACTACACCACGAAAAAGTCTTTTGACATGAGGATCCTTGAGGCTCCCAAATCGTAGGGAATTGGTAAGCAAAATTGGGCGAGCACCCATCGTGAAAATATCTCGCACTATCCCCCCCACTCCTGTGGCCGCCCCTTCGAAAGGTTCAATGGCACTAGGATGATTGTGGGATTCAATCTTAAAAGCTACACCCCATCCATCTCCAACATCGATAACTCCCGCATTTTCCTCACCCGCTTTAACAAGGACCTGACCAATCGCCTCCTTATCTTTCTTTTCGGTGGGGAATAGTCGAAGAAGCTTACGGGTATTTTTATAGGCACAGTGTTCGGACCACATTACGGAAAAGATACCCAATTCCGTAAGATTAGGTTCACGACCGAGTATCTCAAGAATTTGCTTATACTCTTCAGGAAGAATACCGTGCTGATCAATTAGATCCTGAGTTATTTCAACATTAAGGACAGGATCCGGATTAGGTGGTAGCGGTGTGGGGGAAGTCTGACTCATGAAACAGAAACCTCACATGGAAGAGATTGCATAAGTGGTTCAAAAAATGCCTTCAGAACAGGTAAACCGTCCAAGCAGGGATGGTGGGAGCCTACTGCTCTTTCCGGGTGAGGCATCATTCCGTAAACATTTCCCGTAGAATTACGAATACCGGCAATGTCATTCATAGACCCGTTAGGATTTCCATCATAACGAAATAAAATCTGATCATTTTCTTCCAAAACAGAAAGAACGGTTTCATCAGCCCGATAATTCCCTTCTCCATGAGCAATAGGTAAAGTAATTGATTCACCTAAAGTGCCCGGATTAAAACGCTCATTGGATTCCTCGATTACAAGTGACTGATTAAGGCATCGAAAATCCAAGCAGTCATTCCGGATCAAAGCCCCTGGAAGTAAACCGGACTCGCATAGAATCTGAAACCCATTGCAGATGCCAAGAACCTGACCTCCTTTTGCGGCAAATTCCTTTAAACCCTGCATAATCGGAGAAAAGCGGGCAATGGCACCACATCTTAAATAATCACCAAATGAAAAGCCTCCGGGTACGATCACTGCCTCAGTCTCAGCGGGCAATTGATCTTTGTGCCAAACTCTTTGAGCAGGAATGCCCAGCACATCCTTAACTGCATGCTCCGAGTCCCAGTCACAATTGGAACCGGGGAACTGTAAAATGGAAACCCTCATGACTTAGCCTCCTCATCATCAAAAACTTCTTCCACTACCGGATTCGTGAGGATTCCTAAACCATCAATCTCGACGGTTACTTCATCTCCCGGGACTAAATACCTCTTCGGGTTCCTAGCCTCACCAACCCCGGAAGGGGTCCCTGTAAGAATGAGGGTTCCGGGCAGCAAGGTGGTGCTTCCACTAAGGAAGGAAATAAGGGTAGGCACATCGAAGATCATATCATCCGTTCCAGATTCCTGCATTTTTTCCTCATTGACGAAGGAACGGATAGTCAATTTGGAGGGGTCTGGGATTTCATCCGCTGTGGCTAAACAAGGGCCCACTGGGCAAAAAGTATCAAAAGTCTTACCTCTACAAAATTGCCCTCCGCCTTTTTCTTTTTGCCAATCGCGTGCACTTACATCATTGGCACAGACATAGCCCAAAACATAAGATAAGGCTTCCTCTGGCTTAACATTTTTGCAGGGACGGCCAATCACTACCCCGAGCTCAGCTTCATAATCAACCTTGTCGCTCCGTAGGTAACGGGGAAGCACAATCGGATCGCCTGGGTTTTGGGCGGCAGTGGGTGCTTTCATGAAAACCATAGGGTATTTTGGTATTTCCAATCCCGTTTCCTCCGCGTGAGCCCGGTAATTCAAACCAATCGCATAAATACAACGAAAATCAATTGGCGTAAGAAATTGAAAGGGGGTAATCCGTTGGTCCGTTGCTTCAAACTCTCCGTCGCCCTTTTGTAAAATTAGAAAGGTATTACCTCCCTCATCAAAACGGCCGAACCCCATCTTGCCGGCTTGGTCAAGATATCGAAAAATCCTCACCCTTCTTCTATCTCGTAACGATAGTCCTCAATGACCGGATTACTCAGCAACCCGTCGCATAGCTTGTCCAGTTTCTCCCTTAATTCAGGACTGTCCGAACCGCCCATCATGAAGGTGATAGTTTTGCCCACGCGCACACCCTCCACCGATTCGTGGCCGAGACTTTTCATCGCATGCTCGACCGCCGCTCCTTGTGGATCCAAGACCGTATTCTTGGGTGATACAAAAACAGTTACCTTCACTGCTAACCTTGAAACGATTCATCCGCCTTTCTTTCAACCTTATTTTGCGCACGTTGGAAAAAACTTTGCGAATTACCTTCAATCCTGTGCCAAAGGATGAAAATTTGCATGTTCGTCGAGTAATCTTTCCGAACCAACATGTGTATAAATTTGAGTCGTCCCTATATCCGCATGACCAAGCATTTCCTGTACTGAACGAACATCTGCACCTCCCATGAGCAAATGAGTTGCAAAAGAATGCCTTAACCCATGTGGACTGACTTTTTTTTCAATCCCAGCCTTTTTTGCATACTTTTTGACAAGAACCCAAACCATTTTTCTGGAAATGGCTTTTCCCCGCATACTCAGAAAAAGTTCTCCCCCTGTTCCTTCCTTAGTCAAAAAGGGTCGTCCGCCATGCAAATAATTTCTAACCGCTTCGGTTGCATAGCGTCCCACCGGTACAACTCTTTCCTTGGCACCCTTTCCAAATACACGTGCAAACCCTTCATCCGGATCAAATGCATTTACGGGAATCATACAAATTTCGGAAACCCGCAAACCGCTTCCATACATCAATTCCAGCAAAGCCCTGTCTCTTTTACCCAGAGGGGTGCTTAGATCCGGAGCATCTAGTATTTTCTCGATCTCAGGAATGGTCAGACAATGAGGCAATGTTCGTCGTTTTTTGGGATTCCCCAAAAGCTCCGTATGGTTCTCTCCCAACTCACCCTCTGCCACAAAATAACGGATCATCATACGAAGAGCAGAGAGTTTTCTTGCCAAGCTAGCCACCGCATATTGACAATCAGTCAGGGAAGAGATCCAGGCAGAATAATCATCAAGTTTGGCCTCCTTCCAATGAGAAACCTCTCGGTCATGTAAAAAAAGGGCACACTGAGTCAAATCAGTCTCATAGGAAGTAATTGTATTAGCAGAAAGCCCTTTCTCCAATTGCACCCAGGCAAGAAAACCATTGATCCATGCCTCAAAGGCTGGAGGTGCCACCAGGCGTACAGATTCATGAACCTCTTGCTCTATTTTGCCCATTCGACCGGCTTACAATTGGGGAGGTTCCACTGGTTTTATATTTCCGGCAAAAAGTTTCCTGTAAATTCGATTGATTGGCGTTTTTAAACGGCTCACCATAAACTTTTCCTTACGCAAAGCTCCATACCCATAACGATAACTTGCAGCCAACCGAGGGTATGAAAACAAAGCCTGACTTTCCAGCATCTGCTTAAGCCTTTGCAAATAAAGCATACCAACCTCCACATTGGTTTCCCATTCGAATGCCTGGCGATAATGAAGTTTGGTTACATCGCTCCAGGCAGCCTCAGTTAGTTGCATCATTCCTTTTGCAACAGAGGACTCAGCATTTGCATCCAAACTGCTCTCCGCATGACAAATTGCATACACAAAAGTTGGCTCCAATTGATGCTTAGGTGCTTCAGTTCTGATCTTTTTCCATACCAGCTCTTTGGAAATATAGTTCGCGTCCTGATCAAAAAATCTACAACCACCCATCGATACACAAAGCCCAAAGAGTAGGCATTGAAAAGTTATTTTAGCAAATATCTTACATCCAACCATCACCGATAAAAACTAATTGATAATTCTCACCTGAGGCAAGAGTCATTGCATACGGGCTAAGTCGAAGACGATGAGAAAAGAAAAGCTAAGATCAGGAAAAGTACAAATAGAACAGTCAAGCCCACCGGATAAATACCCAATCTCACCCTCCTTTTCATAATTTGATCATTTTTGGAACCCAGAGACCCGGAATAACCAAAGCCTCGAAGAGCGAAGGTTAGCGCGACCGCACAATTAATTTGTGCGCCCTTGGCAAATACACAGACCTTTTCAGTTAAACCAGCAACCAAAAGAGAATGAGCCTGAGTGTTTAATCCATTCCAAAAAAACGACCCAAAATTTATAAAAATTCGACCTACTTTTCTATAAAGCCAATCGATATCAAGATTAACCGATGGCGTATCTTTGGGATATTTACCCCAAAGGTTCAGGAGGGTAAAAGTGAGAGCCGAAAAAAGCAGGATTTCCAACTGGGTAATCACATGGGTCCCATCATAAGGGTGATAGCCCATAGCACCGTTCGGAAGAAGGCTGTATAGCCATTGGGGGTTGCAACCGAGGAATACACAAAGAACCGCAGAAACTGCCATGGCTATCAACATATGAGGAGGAGCTTCTTTGGGTCGTAGTCCCGAGTCTTTCGCAAAAAAAGCAAAGAAGGGAACTTTAATGCCAGCCTTATGAAAAACTCCGGCAGAGGCAAAAAGTAGGCATATCCAGACTAAGGTATGACCATGCCGAGCTGCTTCCGTGATAATAATCGACTTGCTGATAAAACCACTGAACAAAGGAAAGGCTGATATGGAGGCAGCTCCAATAATACAAAACCCGGTTGTGAATGGCATCGACTTATAAAGTCCCCCCAAATGCGAAGCGCGGACCTCTCCGGTTCTAAACATCACCGCTCCCATACTCATAAACAGAAGACCCTTATAGATCACATGAGTGAAGGCATGAGCAATGGCTCCATCAATTGCAAGTTTGCTGCCTATTCCAATAGCGACCACCATAAAACCAATTTGATTGATTTTGCTGTAGCAAAGCACACGCCTAAGGTCATTTTCGATTACAGCATAGAAAATCGGAAAGACAGCCATAACTGCTCCCACTGGAATCAGGATCTCAGCTCCCGGAAATAGCCTGACCAGCATACAAACCGCACATTTTGTGGTAAAAGCACAAAGCCAAACCGGACCGGTATGAGTCGCTTCGGCATAACCGTCTTTCAGCCAAACATGTAAACCAGGAAACGCCGCCTTGATCCCAATGGCCAACAAGATGAATTGAGCACCTAGATCACCACTTTCCAAGGCATCCGTCAAAGAATTCAAAGCCAAGGCACTTGACCCCTCTCCGTGGTATCGAAGAAGAATGCCAAATAACAAAAGCAATCCCGAAGAGATATGAAAAAACAGATAGCGGAAACCGGAATCCTCAGCAGTTTTCGTCTTTCTCCCCCAAATCTGAAAAACGGATGTAATCGCCAATCCTTCCCACCATAAGAAAAGGGATAACATATCACCGGCAAAGGCAACACCCACTGCGGAGGCAGCATAGAATAAGGCCATAGAGACCTGCCATGGATCCCGGACATGAAAAGAATAAATTCCGGCCACCAAAGCGGCGATATGGAAAAGGTACCCAAAAACCTTGGCTTGCTGGTCGACAGATGCGGCCACCATTTCGTACCCAAAAAGGTTGTAGGAAGATACACCCCCCAATTCCATTCCATAAAGATGAAACAAACCAAAAAGAGGAGCCATTACTAGGACAACCGAAGCAAATCTTCCTCGCAAAAAGATAGTTGCTAATCCTCCAAGAAGCAAAGCAGTGGCTGGGTGGGTTCCAAGTTCGTAGGTTGCTGCGAGGGTGCTCATACTTATTTTCGCTCCCAATAATCCTCTTCACGCATGAGGACTTTATTTCCATTCAATGAACGGATCATTTTAGATAAATAAACTACGGACATACCTACAATAAAACCAAAAACTCCATAAAATGCAGGTAGAGTCTCAAACGAATGCAATGGTTGCTCTTCATCAAAGGCGGCGTGTTTGTGCCAACCAAAACTGAAAATAAAATCGGCCAAAATTATCAATCCGCATAAGTAATAAAACCAGCGAATCAGTCTTTTCTTGTTGGCAGGATTATCCAGCCAACCCTGATTTTCAAGTTTCTCTTTGGAATTAGAATCTTTGCTCATGGTTGATAAATTTAAGGAGTTAGCCCTGCAAGTTTAAGTAAAGCATCTGACCAAAAGAAAAGAGCAAAACATCCCAGTGCAGTGAAAGCCAAAGGCACGACACAAGGCCAGGGTGCTTCCTTGATTGACTGCTCTTCTTCCTCGGTATCCCCGGACCGGAAAAACGCCGTAACCGCGACCGGTAATAAATAAAAAACATTCAGCAAAGAACTGATCAGTAAAACAGCCACGACCCACATGACATCCCGATCCAAGGCACCCAATGCTAAGTACCATTTACTGACGAACCCACCCAAGGGGGGTAAGCCAATCACACTCAGTGAACCGATCATAAAAGCACCCATCGTGATCGGCATCCGACGACCAAGACCCCGCAACTGACAAACATATTTCTTGCCAGTCGCTACAAAGATAGCACCGGCACAAAAAAACAATGTTATTTTCCCACATGCATGCATCGCAATATGCAGGACCGCCCCACCCTGCCCTCGATCCGTGGCAATTGCCGCACCTAGAATAATATACCCGAGCTGACCGATGGTGGAAAACGCCAGTCTTCGTTTAAGGTTATCCTGAGAAAGAGCTATTAACGAAGAGATAAGAATGGTTGCGGATGCCAGAATCATGGTCCAGTCCTGTCCATTCATCTCGGTAAGCACATCAACCCCAAAGATATCCGCGTACACTCGGTACACACAAAATACCCCGACCTTCACCACAGCTACGGCATGAAGCAAGGCAGAAACGGGAGTGGGGGCAACCATCGCTCCGGGTAACCAAGAGTGAAATGGCATCAGACCCGCCTTGGCAAAACCGAAGGTAAAAAGAAGAAGAAGAGCAAATTGAGTCGTCTCGCTAAAATAGCCAATCTTTCCGGTATCAGAAAGAAAATCCATGGTCATCTGTCCGCCATCCAGCCAAATGTAACACCAACTCAGTGCAGGTAGAAGTAAGCAAAGAGATGTAAACAAAAGGTATCCAAGATAGGTACGTCCACCAGTTCTCGCCTCCTTATCCTGCATATGAGTAACCAAAGGAAAAGTGGAGACGGAAAGCATCTCATAGAAAAAATAAATGGTCAGCAGATTCGCGGAAAAAGCTACGCCCATGGTGGCCGAAAGCGAAAGAGCGAAGAAAGAGTAGAACCGAGTCTGGGCATGCTCATGTAGACCGCGCATGTATCCAATGGAATAAAGGGTTGTGGCGATCCAGAGGATAGAAGCGACTAGGGCAAATAAAAGCCCGGGCCCATCCACCCGCAAAAGCATCGGAACATTGGAAAAAATCTGCCAAATATGAAATTCAATTATGCTACCACCCAAAATGATAGGTAGCATCGAAAGAACAACTGCCGCCTGCACGGAAGCTGCCCCAAAGGTGATGAGTTCGCGAAGATTCGCTCGCTTCTCTCCTGCCAGCATGATGCCCAAAAGGCCAAACCAAGGGGCAATTAGGGCGATTAAGGGCCGAACATCTTCAACTATGATTGGTAGGCTCATTCGTATTCAACCCCCGTTGGTAAGTCGTAAGCCTGTAAGAAAGTCTCAATTTGATTCACCACTTCCTGGTTATAAATACCGATTACTATAACTGTAGCTGCAGCAACCAGTAACGGGATTAACATAATCAAGGGTGCCTCATCAAAGCGGGTTTGCTCTCGACTAAGTCCTAAGTCTCCGTGCCCCTTCCCAAGGTTTTTACCGCTCTCATCGACGGCTAAATGGATTCTTTCTATCAAACGGAAAAATAAAATCACCATAACCATGGTCGAAAACATTAGAACCACGAGGTATTCCCAACGACCTGAGACCATACCTCCAGTGATCAAATACCATTTACTGAAAAATCCGCAGGTCGGAGGCAGACCAATGATCGAAAAACCACCCACAAAAAAACCAATCATGGTCAGAGGCATTCTGGAAAACAATCCACGTAGCCCGTCAAAGTGTGTGTTCTTGCACTTATGAAGAATGATACCCGCTCCCAAAAAGAGACAAAGAGTCATGCAGGCATCACTGATAATATGGAAGATCGAACCGATCAGCCCGTAGTAGTTGTAGACCCAGACCCCACCGACCATATATCCCACTTCTGCTACAATCAGATAAGCAAGCATCCGCTTAATCTCTCTTTGCGAAAGGGCAAGAAATGCTGCACAAATAATTGCGATCACCACCAGCCACGGCATCCAACTTACCCAAATGGTCGATTCGAACGAAAATTCCACCCCAAATACCGTGAGAACCATCCGGATCATCACATAAATCATCACTTTAGTAACCAGGGGAGCAAGTAAACAGGAGGTTGTGGTTGGCGCATTGCAATACGCATTGGGAAGCCATGCATGAAAAGGAAAGAAGGCCATCTTAATCAGAATGCCCACTCCGATGAGCACAAAGGCGACCTGCATAGTTGCGGAGTCAGCGAGACCATTTGATTCAATGACTTCACGAATACCCACCATATTTAAAGTACCTGTTTTGATGTAGAGATACCCGACGCCCAGTAGATAAAGAGATGCACCAATCGTACCAAGAATCAAATAATTGAATGTCGCCGCAGCGGCCCGGTTCGATCCAATAGCAATTAATCCATACCCGGTAAGAGCTGCCACTTCGATCAATACATACAAATTGAAGGCATCCCCAGTCAGGCAGATTCCGGCAAGACCGGTTATTTGCAGAAGCATTAG
>Ga0181567_10003590_pt1 | contig 11481 bp, 2 predicted proteins | sample 101ome_14_FD_133761 | JGI IMG/M metagenome (GOLD analysis project Ga0181567, IMG submission 133761) | Coastal salt marsh microbial communities from the Groves Creek Marsh, Skidaway Island, Georgia - 101403AT metaG (megahit assembly) | ecosystem: Environmental > Aquatic > Marine > Intertidal zone...
TAGGGGATTTAGGGGCCTGGGGTGACTTGTGGTTGGGCGAGGCGTTTAGGCGGCACCATAGCAATGGGTTAAGTTTAGATGCAGTTGTGTTAATAACCCAAAAGCACAAAAGTCCCCTTTAGGGGATTTAGGGGCCTGGGGGCTTGTGGTTGGGCGAGGCGTTTAGGCGACACCATAGCAATGGGTTAAGTTTGGATGCAGTCGTGTAACAACCCAAAAGCATAAAAGTCCCCTTTAGGGGATTTAGGGGCCTGGGTGACTTGTGGTTGGGCGAGGCGTTTAGGTGGCCCCACGGCATTGGGTCAATTTTAGATAAAATAATTTCAACAACCCAAAAGCACAAAAGTCCCCTTTAGGGGATTTAGGGGCCTAGGGGACTTGAGGTTGGGCGAGGCGTTTAGGCGACACCATAGCAATGGGTTAAGTTTAGATGCAGTCGTGTAACAACCCAAAAGCATAAAAGTCCCCTTTAGGGGATTTAGGGGCTTAGGTGACTTGTGGTTGGGCGAGGCGTTTAGGCGACCCCACGGCAATGGGTTAAGTTTAGATGCAGTCGTGTTAACAACCCAAAAGCATAAAAGTCCCCTTTAGGGGATTTAGGGGCCTGGGGTGGCTTGAATCGCTGACAACATAGTGGTAGTGATTGCTGAAGGGTTTTTGGCTAGTGTCTGAATGTTTTTTGCAATTTTTTTTGTTATAAAGAGATTTTATGGTTGCTAAAGATGGTGTCTAAAATAGCGTCTAATTGTGACTCAAGATTATCCAAACGGCCCAAATACTTTTCATTGTTATCATTAATTGCCTTTGCTTGAGCAATTATGTCCTTCATGAATTCGATAATGGCGCTACATTTATTAAAGATACCACACTCGATATATTTAATACCTTTAAGTTTTGTGACTGCATCATCTATTGCATTACAGATAATGTCAAAATTTTCGTGAATTTTACTATCGTCAGGGCTAGAAGCTTGTATTTTCAAAGCAATTTGGATTTGTTCCGAATTGTGATTAACAATTTCGGTTTCCATAGCGGGTCTAATGTGCCCAAGAAGCTTTTGTTGGATACTTTCGATGTCTGTTCTATCATCTTCAGATCTTGTAGAAGAGCTTGGCTTTTGTGTCTGTTCTAAATCTGAGCCGGACTGATTCTGACTCTTCCGAGAACTGTAACTCATAAAACCGGGCGATTTATTCGAGTATACGCTTGGTGTCGAGCTCGTAATCACTTCTATTCCTCCTCTTGGTTAAATCAAATTTAGTTTTTATAGTAAAATAACTAAATATTTTTATTAAAAAATTAAAGTTAATACAATTATAAAACCCCCATATTTTTTTGTCAACTTTTTAATCAAAAAAACAGATCCTGATTGGCTGTTGATGCGATTCAATGCGTACGTTCGATGCCCATCGCATAAATTTGGTACACTTAAACAACGATGACATCATTATTAATTGTTGACGGTTTTTCCCTTGTGTTTCGGGCCTTTTACGGTATCCCCGATACGATGGTATCCCCCAAAGGCGAGCCCACCAATGCGCTGTATGGCTTCGTGACGCAATTAATGCGAGCCATCGCTACCGTAAAGCCCACCCATGTATGCATTTGTTTAGACTCCCCAGGCCCGAGCTTCCGGACGGAGCAATACCCCCAATACAAAGCCAACCGCAGTGAGCCGCCCGATTTATTGCGGCGGCAGTTAGCCGTATTTGAAGCGACGCTGGTGGGCATGGGATTGGCGGTATGGCGACAGTCCGGCATGGAGGCGGATGACTTGATCGGGTCTTTGGCCACGCAAGTGGCTGCTGAGTCCGGGCGGGTGTTTATTTTGAGTAGTGATATGGACTTGTTGCAGTTAGTCGATGCCCAGGTGCAGGTGGTGATGCCCGTGAAACGGGAGTTGGTTCTCATGGATGCCGATGCCGTTATGGCCAAATATGGTATCCGTCCGGACCAAATTGTGGACTATAAAGCCTTGCGGGGTGATGCGTCGGATAACATTCCAGGCGTGGCCGGCATTGGGGATAAAACCGCCGTGAAATTGCTGACCCAGTACGGGAGTTTGGCGGAAATTTACGCCCAGTTGGACGGGGTTCAGACGGCGTCGGTCCAAAAAAAATTGCGAGCGGGCCACGACAGTGCAATCGTGTCGCAGGGATTGGCCACCATTCGGACAGATTGTACCCCCTTGGCCACGGATGCGTATCAGTATGCCCCCGATGCCGATGCCATGCGTCAGGTGTTTGAAGCCTTGGGGTTTGAGTCCTTGTTGAGTCGGTATGGATTGAATGTGCCGGAGGCAGCTCCCGTGGCCGATGCACCCGATGGGACGTATCGGTTGCTGGATACGGTTGACGCTCTGACAGCTTGGTTGCCGGCGGTAGCGGATGGCCTAGCTGTGGACTTGGAAACCACCGGAACGGACCCGATGACGGCGGAGATTGTGGGTGTTGCCATGGCCCCGTTGGCGCAGCCTAAAACGGCGGTATACGTGGCGGGCCCCGCATTGGATGCAATGCTGACGCAGCTAAAGCCGGTGTTGGAAGATCCGGCTATTCCCAAGGTGTGCCATCACGCCCACTATGAATATCGCGTGCTTCGAACGCAGGGAATTGCATTGGCGGGGTTGGTGTTTGATACGATGGTGGCGGCCTTTTTGTTGGATTCTGCTCAGTCGTTGGGGCTCAAGGCGTTGGCTCAGGCGCATCTCAATGTGGCGATGACAGCGTTTAATACCGTATGCCCAACTGGTCAGTTTTCCGATGTGCCCATGGCGGATGCGGTGGCTTATGCCGGTGCGGATGCCGATATGACCGCGCGCTTGTATCGCGTGTTGCAGCCTCAGTTGATTCAGCGGAACATGCAGGCATTGTTTGAAACGATTGAAATGCCCCTGATTCCGGTATTGGCGGATATGGCGCATGCCGGGGTGTTGGTGGATGGGGATCGGCTCGCCCAGTTAAATGAAACGCTGGTGGCTGAAATGGATACCCTCACCCAGGTCATTCATGGCCATGCTGGAACGGTGTTTAATCTTAATTCAACCCAACAATTGGGCGGTATTTTATTTGACCAGTTGGGGCTGCCGGTGATTAAAAAAAACAAAACAGGCCCATCCACAGACAATACGGTCTTGGTAGAGCTAGCGGGCAAGCACCCCATTGTTGAGCCCATTATTCGGTATCGGATGCTGGATAAGTTGCAATCAACGTATGTGTCGGTATTGCCCAAGCTGATTCACCCAACAACGGGGCGCATCCATGCCCAGTTTCATCAGACAATTGTCGTGACGGGGCGACTATCATCGAGCAATCCCAATTTGCAAAATATTCCCATTCGAACCCCCGAAGGGGCTCAAATTCGGGGGGCATTTTGCCCCAGCAGCCCCAATCATCGGATTTTATCCGCGGACTATTCGCAAATTGAATTGCGGCTCTTGGCCCACTTTTGTGAAGACCCCGCCTTGATGGCTGCGTATCGGGCCAATGCGGATATTCATGCGCAAACGGCCAGCCAGTTGTTTCAAGTTCCCACGGATTCAGTTACAAAAACACAGCGAGACATGGCCAAAACGGTCAATTTTGGCATCTTGTATGGGCAATCCCCTTATGGTCTTTCCAAACAGCTCCAAATCAGCCGATCAGAGGCCAAGCAGTTAGTCGATGCCTATTTTAATCAATTTCCAGCCATTCGGGGGTTTATTGATGCAACAATTGAGCAGGCGCGTCAGGATGGCGGCGTTCGGACGTTGTGGGGGCGGTGGCGGGCGTTGCCCGATTTGGATAGCCGCAATGGTGCGATGCGGCAACATGCGGAGCGAACGGCTGTGAACACACGCATTCAGGGTACGGCTGCCGATATTATGAAATTGGCCATGATTGCGGTACACGATGGGTTGAAAACGTGTGAATCTCAGCTGATTATTCAAGTGCACGATGAGGTGGTGGTGGATGTGGCAACCGCTGAGTTGGCGGGTGTTCAACAGTTGGTGGAGGCAGCTATGCAATCCGCTGCGGACTTGCGGGTGCCCTTGGTGGTGGATGTGGCGGTGGGGAATACTTGGCAGGCATGCTAGATTTTTTTTCAACTCAAGGTTGTGTGATCAATAATAGTTTGGTAAGATTCGAATAGTTTCCAAATACTTAATGGTTTAAAAAAGGAGTTCATTCTCTGAATTTTTTTACTCGGTTTTCGATAAAAAGATACAAACAGAAGGTTGTCAATGTGTCCGATTAGGCAGTTGAGGCAATGGTTCTGTGCTGGGCTTTTTCTAGCTACCCTGCTGGTGGGGTCTGTGTATGGGAACACGGCACCAAGTGTGGTGACCGCAACGGGATTGTATTTTCCAGGGGGTGATATAGCTGCGGTGAACTTTACCGGACATGTTAGCTATGCGGCGTTGCCGTCATCAATGTCAAGTTATTCGAACTATACAATAGAATTTTGGTTTCAATCTTCTCAAGGCGATGGCGGTAATTTATTAACACGAAAAAATGCAGAAGGCTGGCGATTAACATACAATGCAAACAAGGCTCGGATTGAATCGAAGTCAACGAATGGCTGGACGCAGTCATCGGAAAACGGTACGCCCGTTGATCAGCTGAATCATATTGCATTGGTTTCCAGCTCTGATTCAACAACAATGACGATCTATTTAAATGGTAATTCTCTTGGGGAGTGGACGAAATATGCAATAGGATCTAACGATACACTGATTTTTGGGGGGCTTGAGGCAACGGATTATGGTAAAAGTTTCAGAGGTTACATGGACGATATTCGCATTTGGGATCGTATGTTAACTGACGAAGAGATTCAAACAGCCTACACAGATAAAACGTACGCCAATACGTCTGGTTTAGTCGCTGAGTATACATTTGATGACGGTAATTTAACGAACAACAATTATACACTTTCTTTGGGAAGCGGAACGGTAATCCAATCATTGCAAACTGGTGTTGAATTGAATGAAGATGCTGTCGGCGAAGTCAACATTCAGTCATTTGATAATGAAAGTGATCTCATTAATTTTGTTTTGGATAATCCTCCAGCACATGGTCAATTGCATCACAATGGCAATAAACTTTTTCCCGATGAAACAGTTCCGTTTAACAATACGGGGACTACTGGTTCCTTGGATTTTCAATATATTCCAAATCCTAATTTTAATGGGTCTGATTCGTTCACGTATCGTGTTCGGGATAGTAATGGGGCTGAGTCAGCCATTTACACGGTTGATATATCCGTTTCGGCGGTGAATGATGCCCCGGTATTTCAAAGTGAACCCGAAACGGCCCTGCCAATTGGGAGTGCCTATGAGTATATCCCTATTGGGGTTGATGTGGATGGGGATTCGCTTGCAATTACTGCTGAAGTGCTGCCGGCATGGGCAGAATTGGTGCCGCCAGCAGGGTTTGGCGAAACGGTTGACTTGTTGGTTGATGACGATCGATTTTTTCAAGAAATCGTTGCGGATTCGGATAATGGGTTTTTGTATTTATCTGAAAATGGTGGTAACATTGTTCGGTTTTCAATATCAAATGGGACCTATGAGACAATTTGTAACATAGGGAACACAGCTCTAGCCTTGGCAATGCGAAATAATGGGGATTTGTTTGCAATTTCAACGTCGAGCCCTTATAACTTATATAAAGTATCCAATATTGCAACAGCGCCTGCTGGCGCAACTCCCGAGGTTTTGGTTGCTACCGGTCTTTTTTCTGAGGGTATGGCTTTTGATAAATCAGACAGTGGGCAGCGGTATGTTTATTTTGGCAATGATCAAAAAGTGTCGCGGTATGATTTAGTTGGGGCTGAAGGTATGGTTGATGTTTCTGCCAGCTTTGGTCGTCGTGTTGAAAATATTGATTTTGATTCAAATGGTAATTTATATGTTGGTTTATCCAATAAAATTAAAAAAGTATCGCCGCCATTTTCAACGACTAGTTCAGGGCTTGATTATTCAACGACCGAATCATCGTCAGCTATGAGTATTGATAATCAGGGCAATTTGTATGGATCTCGGGATTGGCAAGCGCCTGCGGGCACGAGTCATCATATATATCGCATTGATGCGGGTACTCAGGCAGTAACAAATGTACTGGGAAATGCAACATCAGCAGGTAGTGAGTTTAATTCAAATAATCCAATTAATGGAACTCGATTAAATTCGCCAGTAGCGGTTGATGTTGGGAATGATGGACATGTTTATGTGATTGATTATTCAAATTCTCGGCTACTTCGATTAAATGGAGCCAGTGTTAATCCGAAGCTCACAGGAACTCCATCAGCGGGGGATCAAGGGTATCATCCAGTGACGTTGGTTGCCAGCGATGGGCAGTTATCGGTCACGCAAAGCTGGTCCATCATGGTCGGAGATGTGGATACGGACGGAGATGGAACCTTGGATGCGTATGACCAGTTTCCCAATGATGCGACGAAGACGTTTGAGGCGCCAGATTTTTCAACAGTGGTTGATGCTACATTGGGCAAGGCCAGTGAGTTAGACAGCCTAGAGGCTGATTTGATGTTGTGGTTGGATGCGACCAATATTAATGGGGCCAATAATGATCGCTTAGCCAGTGGTGTGGGTATTCAGCAATGGCGCGACTTATCTGGAAATGATAATCATGGAACCCAAGCGGTGCTAGCAGATCAACCGATGTATGATAGTGCGAATAAATCCTTGACGTTTGATGGTGGAAAGTTGGTTTCTGTTCCAGTTGTTACTGGAGGATTAGCCAGTGGGGAGATGTTTGTTGTACTTAAAGCAACGACGCCAACCCAATACGGGTCGTTTCATAATTTTGGCAATTTAGCAGGGGCTAAGCCTCAATATCCATCGGATACGGGCGTTATTTATGAGACATTTGGTCGAGGCCAAGACTTGCGGTATTCATGGACCCCGAGCCTGGATTTGGGTAACTACCATATTTACAATGTGTCGGCAGCTGAAAACCAATTTACGGCCAGAATGAATGCTGAGATTCAGCATCAAGTGACATCCGGAAGTGTTGATTGGGGTGGTTCAAATCGAATTGGAACGGCTGATGATTCGCAGCATTGGGCGGGGTCTATTCAAGAAATCTTATTTTTTTCGGGTAATTTGTCTGACTCAGATAGGCATAAAATTAACTACTATTTATCCAAAAAATGGGGGCTTCAAGCAAGCATGGACAGTGACGGCGATGGGGTGTTGGATCCCTACGATACATTTCCAATGGATGCAACAAAAGTGAAAGATTTGTCGGATGCTGTGGATACGGTGATTGGTACAGCATCGGGGTTTGATAGTGTGGAATCAAAATTGACGTTTTGGTTGGATGCGAAATCAGTTCGGGGTGTGGGGGCGGATCAGCCTGCTCAGGGAGAGTCAATACAACAGTGGGTGGATTTGAGTGGGGCACAGAACCATGCAACAACAGGGCCCCTGTCGCCGGTTTGGTCCAATGGAGGGGTTTCTTTTGGAAATGATCAATATTTGTCGATACCTAATTTTACGACCGGTTTGGTGTCGGGGGAGGCGTTTGTGGTTTTACGTGTTGCAGACGCGGGCCAGCAGTACTCTAGTTTTCATCGATGGGGGCCCGGGGACTATCACTATACGTGGGGGGGGACGGTATACGAATCGTTTGGTCGGCCGAGTGCTATCCGATATGATTTTAATCCAACAGGCGTTGCTTTAGCATCGGATCATATGTACAACCTATTAGCGGCTCCTGGCAGTCATCGTGCACAAATTAATGGTAAAGAATTTGTAAATAAAACGGATCAGGCAACAGTTGTATGGGGAAACTCAGATCGAATTGGCAAATCGTATGATAGTCGAAATTGGAATGGGACAATTAAAGAAATACTGTTTTTTTCAGAGCCGTTGTCTGACCGAGAGCGTCATAAAATTAATTATTATTTATCCAAAAAATGGGGGCTTCAAGCGAGCATGGACAGTGACGGCGATGGGGTGTTGGATCCCGTAGATCCGGATGCATTGGATAAAGATGTATTTTTAACTCAGAAAACCATTGTTGCTGCCGGTGCCGTGGACACGCTAATCGATGCGTATGATAAACGGTATACGTTTGGTGATGGGCTTTCGGCCCAGTCGTTTAGCTTGCCAACGTTTCAGTCGATGCGGCAGCTAGAGGTCAAGGAAAACAGTGATTTTGAAATTCAAGCGGGCGGCAAGGTCGAGCACTTCTTTTTGCGTTCTGGTAGTATATTAAAAGCAACGGGGGGTGTTTTAGGCGCCGGTCGCGTTGAAGGTGGGGGGCGTGTGGAAATCAAAAACTCTGGCACGGTTGTCACCGCAGACGTTATTGTTGGGGATGTGGATGCGACTCAGGGCGGTCGCTTACGCAGTCGGTCGGTTCGTGGACGGTTTACGGTGCAAGATTCGGTGCATAGTCCAGGATTTTCTCCGGGTATTTTTGATGTTGATGATTTTGATGTGGGGAGTGGCAGTACCATTGAAATTGAGATTTGGGGCAGCGCGCCTGGAACGGAATATGATCAATACATTGTGTCTAACAATATGACTATTCATGCGCAAACAACGTTAAATATTTTGGTTGATTCTACGTATGGGGCTAATTTGACGGGGGGAGAATCCTTCGTCATTGCACGAATTGGGGGAGCCCTTCAGGGTGAATTTGGCGCAGTAGTCTGGGATGGGATCCCGGCGGATCGGGTGTTTTCTATTACGCAACGGGTGTCTGGCAATGCAACAGAATTGGTGGCGGTTTACAATACACCTCCCACCGTGGTGGCGTCTATGGGCCCCACAACAATGAGTAAAGTTTCAGATAACCAGATTAATATGGGCGGTTTTTTGCAAACGTTTGATCAAAACAATCCTGCCTTTTTGGGAAGTGGAAATTTGATTCTTCCCTATCCAGATTATCCAAATGTTCGCTATCGAGTGATTAATTCTAGTGGAGCGGTTGTTGGAGGCACACGTTCGCCATCGGCTACGGGTTATAACATTCATGGAAATCCTCAAGCAACGCGCTTGGGCAATGGCAATGTATTGTATGCGTGGGAAACAACCAATGATTGGAACAATAAGCATGTGGCTTATCAGGTGCTAGATGCTAATGGAAACTTGTCTGGGGGAGCCACTGTATTTGCCCTTAACCAAGGCCGTGTAGCAAAACATATGACAACATTAGCGAATGGCAACGGTGTTATTATTTGGGGAAATGATATTAATAAAGTTCGGTTTCAAATTGTATCAGAGACCGGCAGTACAGTGGGGAGCGTTACAGAAATCACAACCGAAGGTAGCAGTCAGGGCCACTTAAAGCGGCAACAAGTGGTAGGCACGCCCAATGGGGGCTTTTATATTGTATGGGCGACTCATATTGGTGGAACAGCGAAGGTACAAATGCGAGAGTTTACTGACACGGGTAGCGAAGTGGGAACGCTTCGAACTCTAGCCACGTTTAGTATGTCAAGTGGCTATGCAATAGAATTGGGAGGGCTGTCTGCGTATAGTAATGGAGACATTGTGGTTAGTTATTCTCAAGGGTTAAATCAGGCTTATTATAATGGGTATGGGGCTTATGGAAGTTATGTGGCTTACCTAGAAAAGTTTAACAGCCAAGGGGTTCGTGTTGCAGGGCCTGTGCAAATTTTTGAACCGAATGAAGGCCATAACAATGTGAGTCCGCTTAATAGTATCAAGCTGCCCGATGGCAGTATTTACACTGTGGGCGTTTTCAGGCAGTTTGACAACTCGCCAAACGCTAATTGGTCTGTACAAACTCAAGAGGCAACCGCTCGTATTTTTGATAGCAATTTAAATCCAAAAGCGCCAAGTTATCTGGCATTTTCGGGTGCCAGCAATACGCTAGGGGGCTTATTTGCGATTAATGCAGATGAAACACAAATGGTAGAGGTTTATACCGATGGTCCGTATAGCTCTCCACAAGATAGCCGAATTGTGCTGCATGAGTTTACCAGTGCTGCGGTCAGTTTGGATGAAGACAGTACATATTCAGCGGCATTCCAGGTTCAAGATACGGACGGGCATGACATCAAAGTCCGGTTTAAGGGCGGCATGCCGGATTTGGTTCGTGTGTTACACAATGGCACAGTGTTGAGTACGGGCGATGTGGTGGATATTATCATAGCGCCGGGTGAAGTGGCTGTGTTTAATGTTGAAATCCAAGGGCTTCAAGACCAATATGGGTCGGGCACCCTATATTTTGAGCTAGAAGATGAGTACGGTGTCGTTGTCCAGCATAGTGAATCAGTCGTTGTCGAATCGGTGAATGATGCGCCTCGAATCACCAACCTAACGGCGGGAGAAGTTGGGGTTAACCGCAGTGCGTATGTTTATGGGCCAATTGTGACGGATGTGGAAGGCGATGCAACGAGCATTACAGTTCTTGAGAAGCCAAGTTGGTTAATGCTTAAAGACAACGGGAGTTACAGCACGAGCGTTGAGTCGTGGGTAACCAGTGGGTTTACGGATGGTCAGGGTATGATTGCTAAAGATGGGTATTTGTATGTGGCTGGGCGAGATAATGGGGTGATTTATAAAATTGACTTAGCGACTAAAGCCATGACAACCGCTGCTACAGGTACGCCTAAAGTTGTGGGGATTGATGTGGCGTCTGATGGGACGATTTATGCGAGTTCGGAAGGCAATCATGTGATATGGAAAATTTCGCCGGGAGGTAGTCCACAAGTTATAGTGGGCACCGGAGCGGCCGGGTATAATGAAACAGATACTGCAACCTTGGCCCAGGTATGGGGACCTTATGGAATAAAATTAAGCTCGGATGAGACATACTTGTATATTGCGGATACCGGCAACCGTTTGATTCGAAAGATCGATCTAGCAAACGATACAATCAGTACAGTTGCGGGCAAGCCGAATGATCCAGTTACTTCAGTAACCACGGGTGTTGAGTATGATGCGACGAGTGTTCGATTCAGTACGAATCCAATTAGCTTAATGCAGCATAGCGATGGGTCTTGGTACTTTGGTACGTGGGGTGGTGACATGTATAAGCTAGATGCTCAAGAATTGACAGTGACTCGAATTGCGAGTGGGATTCAAACGGGAGGTATGGGTCAAGCCATGGATAGTAATGGGAATATTTATTATTCGCCATGGCAAAATGATGTTGCGTATCGAAACGTTATGAAGTTGGATACAGCAACCGGAGGCGTTACGCCATTTTTGGAATCGGGTTTTCAAGCGGTGGGTAATCAAAATATCTATGGCATTGCGTTTGATGAAAACAAACATATGTATTTAATGGAGCCTGGGAATGATCGGATATTAAAAGTGGCGTATGCACCGCAAGAGCCGTATGAGTTGGTGGGAACGCCGGGTACGGCGGAAGTTGGGGAGCATTCGGTGGTAGTATCGGTGAGTGATGGCGAGGCGGTAGCAACGTATAGCTACACCATTACAGTGGGAGACATTGACAGCGATGGGGATGGGGTGTTGAATGCGGATGATGCGTTTGAGGA
>Ga0181567_10003600_pt1 | contig 11467 bp, 10 predicted proteins | sample 101ome_14_FD_133761 | JGI IMG/M metagenome (GOLD analysis project Ga0181567, IMG submission 133761) | Coastal salt marsh microbial communities from the Groves Creek Marsh, Skidaway Island, Georgia - 101403AT metaG (megahit assembly) | ecosystem: Environmental > Aquatic > Marine > Intertidal...
AATACTCAAGCTTACCGAAAAAGCTTTCATGGATAATTTTGCAACCATCTAAAATTTTTTGGATATCTACACCAATTATTGATAGAGGCAAAAGTCCTACAGGACTAAAAACCGAAAATCTTCCGCCAACATTATCTGGAATTAAAAATTTTTCAAGATTATTTGCAGATGCAAATTCCCATAGTGAGGTATTTTTTCCTGATATTACAGAACAATTATTTTTTGATATTTTTATCTTGGAATCAATATACTTAAGGATACTTATTGGCTCAATAGTACTTCCCGACTTTGAGATAACAATAAATTGAGAATTTTTTAAATCTCCAAGATTTAACAAATAATTTATCCTCAAAGGATCCATCGTATCAAGAAAAAATAACTTTTTCTTAAACTTATATGTCGTCCTTAAGAAGGTATAAATTGCTTTCGTTCCAAGGCTAGATCCGCCGATACCAACTACATAAATATAGTTATGTGTAACTTTTTTAGCATAGGCATTGATATAACTAATATCTTGCTCATGAAGAGAATAATATCCTATTGTATTAAGCTCTCCCTTAAGATTATCGAGAATCTCATCATTGGACTTAATTTCATAAAAATTCCTTTCGTATTTCATATACTACACACTAAATCTAATAACTTTTGAAGTATGATACACACTGACATTGTAAGTATAATTGTAATATGGTTTTTACTAAAACTAGTTTTAATAAAAAAACAATTCTTATTACTGGAGGAGCTGGATTTATTGGGAGCAATCTCGCATTTTATTTCCAAGAGAACTATCCTGATTCCAAAGTTATAGTTTTTGACTGCTTCAGAAGTGAAGCAACATTCTCAAATGGAAATTTACAGAGCTTTGGACATTATAAAAATTTGATAGGATTTACCGGCGATATTATTTGTGGGAGCATTAACAATAAAGCTGATCTTGAACTATTAAATGAAACTAAATTTGATTATATTTTCCATCAAGCTGCTATTTCAGACACTAGGGTCTATGATCAAGAAATAGTAATGAGAACCAACATAAACTCTTTTTATTGGTTCTTAGAAAAAGCCAAAAATGATAACGCAACTCTTATCTATGCAAGTTCAGCTGCCACATATGGGAGTATGCCATCGCCTCAAAAGATTGGTCTTGAGAACCCTGAAAATCCCTATGGCTATAGCAAGTATGCTATGGATCAAATTGCAGCAAAATACTCTAATCAGAATCCAGATACTAAAATTGTTGGACTGAAATTTTTCAATGTATTTGGGCCTAGAGAATACTTTAAGAATAAAACCTCTTCAATGGTTATACAACTTGGCCACCAAATTCTCAATGGTCATGCACCTCGACTGTTTTCAGGGTCAGACAAAATTCTCAGAGACTTCATTTTTATCGATGATGTTATACAAGCAAATATTAAGGCATGTGAATCAATAAATAACGGTGTTTTTAATGTTGGCACTGGCAAACCGAGAAGCTTTCAAGAAATAGCCGACATCCTTCAAGAAGAACTTGGGTTTGATTTTGGTACAGAATATTTCCCTAACCCCTACTCGGGCTATCAAATGCATACTCAAGCAGACATTTCTCTTTCAGAAGAAAATTTCAATTTCAAACCTTACTTTTCTCTAGAGCGGGGGATTAGGGAATATATACCCTATATTAAAGATATGTTTAATGTGCCTCTAGACTAATGATTCATTCAATTCAAAACCTTCAGCCAAAAATCTTAGTCATTGGTGATTTAATGATTGATAAGTATCTTTGGGGTGAGTGCACTAGAGTTTCACCTGAAGCTCCTGTCCAAGTTATCAATGTCAAAAAAGAAACAACATTGCTGGGTGGCGCTGGAAATGTTGCTCATAATCTAGTAACACTTGGATCACATGTTGAGGTTTTAAGCATTATTGGCGGATGCGTGATTTCTAATGAGCTGAGAAAACTTTTCAAAGAAATTAATCTTAAAACCGACCATCTCATTGAACAAAAAGATCGTATTACTTCAAAAAAAACAAGAATTATTTCAGCTCATCAGCAAGTCATTAGATACGATATTGAAAGCGATGAGTTTATAAATAAGGTCTCTGAAAAGAACTTAATTGATACATTTAAATCAATTATTGATAATTTTGAACTAGTTATTCTCTCTGATTATGGAAAAGGTGTCATAACAAAATATGTTGCTCAAGAGGTCATTAGAATAGCCAACTCATACAAAATAAAAGTTATTGTTGATCCCAAGGGTTCTGATTATTCAAAATATAACTCTGCGTATCTACTTACTCCAAATAAGAAAGAAGCATGCGAGGCAACTGGAATCAATATTACAGATGAAAAGTCACTGGAAGATGCTCTAATTCATTTGAAGCATTCCTGCGAATTACATACTTCTTTAATCACTCTCAGTGAAGAAGGCATTGCTATATTTGATGAAAATTTTAGGTCTCATCCGACTGTGGCTAGAGAGGTGTTTGATGTTACTGGAGCTGGAGATACTGTGATTGCATGTCTCGGATATGCAATAGCTGCGAAGAAAGATATTGACTCAGCAGTAGTTTTTGCTAATTTGGCAGCAGGTGTTGTTGTAGGTAAGATTGGTTCCGCAACAACTTCCTTCGAAGAGCTTATTAAATATGAATCTTCTCTATATCATTCTGGCTGCGAAGCAAGTATTTTATCATTAGAAGAATTTACCAAAATTCTGACCGATTTAAGAAAATATAAGAAAAAAATTGTTTTCACTAATGGATGCTTTGATATTCTTCATATGGGTCATGTGAAATATTTAGAGAAAGCTAAAAAACATGGAGATATTTTGGTTGTTGGTATAAATTCAGATGATTCAGTTACTAGACTAAAAGGCAAAGATAGGCCTATAAATTCTTTAGAAGATAGATCCTGCATCATATCTTCCCTTAAATCAGTGGACTATGTAATTCCATTTGAGGAAGACACGCCAATTCAACTAATCAGCAGAATTATCCCAGATATACTTGTAAAGGGTGGAGATTACAAAAACAAAGAGGTAGTGGGTGAAAAAATTGCAAAAAAGCTTATCCTGGTTGATGTTGTGAAAGGAAGAAGCACCTCTAATACCATTACTAGGATTAATGCAAAATGATAGAAATAATTAAAAAGGAGTTGCAACTTCATAATGAAGTTTCTTCAAAAATGTATCAACTTTCTAGCTCAATTAAATCAATAACTAAATTAGCTATTGAATCCATTGATGCCAATGGGAAGATTATCCTATTTGGAAATGGAGGCTCTGCATCAGATGCTCAACATATAGCTGCTGAGCTCGTTGGCAGATACAAAACCACTAGAAAAGGTTTAGCTGCAATTGCTCTCACTACTGATAATTCTGCTCTAACGGCTATAAGTAATGATTTTGGTTATGAGAATGTTTTCAAAAGGCAACTTGAAGCGCTTTTAAATGAAAATGACTTAGTAATTGGTATTAGCACCTCAGGTAATAGCTCTAATGTTGTTAACGCACTTGAGTATGCAAAAAATCACGGAGCAAAAGTTATTGGTTTTTCAGGTGCCCAAGGTGGAAAAATGAATAAAATTTGCGACATCAATCTTGTAATTCCCTCAAACGACACTCCCCGAATCCAAGAAATGCATATTTTAGTTGGTCATACTATTTGCCATATGATTGATCTAAATTTTGCTAGAAAGACCCTTTAAAGCTTTTACAACTTTATCAGGTGTTACAAACTTCATACAATTGTTATGTCCAAGAGGACAAACTCTTTTCATGCAAGGCATGCAAGATAGATTTTCCTTCAATAAAACGGAATTTTGCGCTTTCCATTGAGAAGTTTCATCAAATATTGTTGGGCCAAATATAGAAATAGTTGGTATAGCAAAAGAAGCTGCGATATGCATAGGTCCAGAGTCTCCTGTTACAAAATAATCAAGTTTGCTAATTTGCTCAACAAGTTCTTCAGTTGTTGTTTTACCAGTTAAATTTTCATAATTTTTAATTCCATAATTGGCAAAATCTTTCTCAATATTGTGGTTTAAATCATATTGACTTTCACTTCCAAAAATTAGGAAACTATATTCGTCTTTTAACAATTCTGCCAAGCTAGAAAAATAGCTTGGTGGCCAACATTTTGCCTCGCCATAAAATGCGCCAGGATTAAGGCCAATTATTTTTAGGTCATTTTTCGTAGTTGACTTCTTTTCATTTAAGTATATTTTTAATTTACCAGGTGTGGCAACCTTTCCTGTTATGGAAGTTATAAAATAATTATATTTTTCTACTTGGTGTCCTAATTTGAATCTTCTTTTATTAAACTGATACCTTTTCTGAGCCCTAATTGAATATTTAAACATCTTGGTTCTCAATGAGCTTCTATATGATATAAACATATCAAACTCACCTAGATTTCTGAACTGATTATGAAGTGATAAGTTGGTTTTATCAAGAGTTACCAATCTGTCTTTATTTGGATGATATTTATACAAACCTAGAACGTAGATAGGTCCTAAAAATGTTATCTTGCAATCAGGGTAATAATTAATTATATTTTCAATCGAGGGAGAAGCCATTACAGCATCGCCAAGCCAAGAAGGAAGCTCTAATAGTATTCTCATTACGCTATCTTAAACATCATTTATTCCATTGGCACAAAAATTTATTTTTTCTTCTATAGCTTCTTTTAATAATTTTTCATTTTGTTCTAATGAAGTATTATTCTCAAGACCATGCCATAAATGATATTGAATCCCGCCAAACCTCAGGTTTTTTCTTTTAGCTCCTGAGTTGAGAAATCTAATAACAAACTCTGTATCCTCCCTACCCCAGCCAATAAAGTTGTTATTGAAACCATTAATTTTTAAACAATCTTCTTTAAAAAAAGACATATTACAACCTCTGATTCCTTTAATCTTGTTACTAGGAAAAGATAAAATATTTCTTAGATGCTTACTTCTTAGAGTGTTTTTTCTATTTTCTATTCCGCTAGAGAAAAAATTTAAGTTTGCTGTTCCAGAGCTTAAGATTTTCTTAGTGGTATGTTCACTGAGTAGAACTCTAGAACCTGATAAAAAACAACCTGTTTCAGCTTGCTCAAGATGATCAGAAACAAAATTTTTTTCTAGAATAACATCTCCATCTACAAAAATTATGTAATCTCCAGTTGTTTTTTTTATGGCTAAATTTCTTGATCTGGCTAAACGGAAGCCTTTATCTTCTTGCCAAGAATGATGAATAGGAAAGGAGTATTCATTTATTTTTCTATCGATAAGGTTCCTAGTTAAAATAGAACTTCCGTCATCAGCAATAATAACCTCTGTAGGAATAACAGTTTGATAAGCTATACTATCTATAACCTTTTCCAAAGCATCAGGTCTGTTGTAAGTAGTAATTATTAATGAAGTAAGCATAATAAAAAAATGAAAATCTCCGTCTATATTATCGCATTCAATGAGTCAAAAAAAATACATGATTGCATATCATCCGTTCTATGGGCTGATGAAATTGTAGTTATTGATTCCCATAGTACTGACGGAACAACAGAAATAGCTCAGTCATTGGGTGCCAATGTTGTGCATGTTGATTTTAAGGGTTATGGTGACTTAAGAAACAAGGCAATAGACCATTGCAGTAATGAATGGATTCTAAGCATTGATGCTGATGAAAGATGTACTAAGGAAGTGAAAGAAGAAATCCAATATATCGTTTCAAACCCATCTTTTGACATCTATAGAATACCAAGAAGGAACTATTTTATGGGTAAGTGGATTAAGTACTCGGGATGGTACCCAAATTTCAGGCAACCACAATTGTTTAAGAGAGGTTCTATGAAATATGATAATTTGCCAGTTCATGAGGGTTTTGTTAATTTAACAAAACTACCAATCGGTACTTTGTCCAATTCTATCTGGCAACTGCCTTTTAAAAATTTTGAAGAAATGATACACAAGGCCAACAAATATTCAACCCTTGGAGTGGCAAAGTTAGAGAATAAAAGAACTAAATCAAGCTTCTCAAAGGCTTTTATTCATGGTTTATGGTCATTTGTTAAACATTACTTTTTTAAACTTGGTTTTTTAGATGGGGTTCCGGGTTTTATAATAGCCTTTGCGAATTTCGAAGGTACCTTCTACAGATATCTAAAGCTTTTGGAAAAACAATCTAACTGGGAAAAGCCAAAATAACGATTACTTTGATGCAAGCCATTCTTTAACTTTAAGGTATATTAGATTAGGTTCAATAATCTCCATACAATAGCTTTCACCTCCCATATCATCACATCCGGCTCTATTGCAACCAGCACATAATAAATCTGCTCTAAAAATATCTACATTTCCATATGAGATAAGTGAAGAATTATGGATATTTTTTTTAAAAGAATGTCTTGACCATGGCCTCCATAAATTGATATTTGTTGGTCCATAGATAGAGAAAATTTTCTTTTCCTGACTTGAGGCAATATGAACATTTAGAGTGTCAACACCTATGTATGCAATAGATAGTGAACTTAAAGATAAGTACTCACTTAAGTCAAGCTCCCCAATAACGTCATACAAATTTTCTAAGCAAGGCAAACTCTCTTTAATACTTTTATCGATTAAAGAATCTCCTCCTGTAGCAATAATAGGTATGTCTAATTTATTCAAAAGATACAAAAGATCATTTCTATTTTCTTTTGGGTAAATTTTATATTCATACATAGAAGAAAAATGACATACGATGAAATTTGAAATGTCCATTTCTTGTAAGAGGTTTTGAATTTTTTTGAGTGGCTCAATTTTTGGTTTTGGCGCTATGAGATTTTTTTTGATTGTTATTCCTAGGCAATCCAAAGCTTTGTAATTATTTTCAATAATATGTTTATCTCTATCCCACTCAAATGCATGAGTCATTAATAATCTTTTCCACCAGCTCAAGTATTTATTTTTTTGAACTGCTGAAACTGAAATCTTTGCAGCTAGATATGCATAAATGACAGACCGATCACTAGACGTTAAAGAAATTGCAATATCGTATTTTTTATAGATTCTTGAAAAAATTTCTTTTTCTTGCTTAAATTGCTCTGAATGTTTTCTTGCATAGTCAAAAGTAATTATCTTATTGACATTATCTAAAAGTGATCCGCAAGCAAATGTAGATTTCTCAATAAGTAAATCTATCTTAGGATTTTTATAAAACTCTACTAATGAATCAATAATAGGTTTTGATAAAAACACATCTCCATTATATCTATTGATAATAATTAGAATTTTTTTCATATTAATTATTCATAGTTCTTAAAAACTATAGATGAAAAAAATATAAATAACATTGTAGAGAAATGACCCAAAAGATATGAACCGAAAATACTTATTATGAAAAATGATATTGGAACGTATAATCCAAAGCTTCTCATATATGTGTTATTCAAGCTAAATTTCAACTGTGAGAAAAATATATTAATGTAAAGTATTAGTCCAAAAATACCTATCTCAGCAGCAACTTTGATAAACATATTGTGAGGGTCGTCAGTATATGGTGTATTAGGCGAATTTAATTTATTTATCTTACTATATGCATCCTTATAATCACCTGTTCCAACACCCCAAAAAAAATTTTCTTCAATTATCTCTAAACTATTTATTGTAAATCTAAGTCTAGTTGGAACGCTCATAGTTATGTTAGCTTCACCTTTAAAAAACTTTTGAAACTCATTAACTGCAAGGTTAGTTCTATCAATAAAAGTTGCTGAAGTATTTAGAATAAGAATGTATGATGCAATTACAAAACTCACAAAATAAAGTAGATTCTTAATCGAAATTTTATAATGTTGAAAAAAGACTATTGGCAATAAAAGAAGGGCTGTTAATTGCATTGACCTGCCACCTACAATAAATATCGTAATGAAAGAAATAAAACTAATTATAAGGAAAGCAAATTTCTTCAAATTGTTTTGGTTATAAGAGATTTTATTAAGCATCAACAAAGAGAAAAATATTAGAAAAATTCCGTAACTTATGTGATCCATAAACACAACCGGATTAGCTCTCTCAAGACCTGGTCCTTCATTGATAAAGCCAAAGAACAAGAGATATGTAGCAACGATATTAATAATCATTGAGATAGAGAAACTATTTAAATATTTATTAACATTTGATTTCTTTGTTATGGTTATCAAAACCGGAATAAAAACTAAAAAATCTATATATTTTTTTAAAATCTTAAGACCGGACAAGAGGTCATCAGTCCAGAGCAAGCCAATTAAATTACCAAAATAAAAAAATAAACATGCCAAAACAAATTTATTTTCTAAAATTAGCTTGATTTTCTTTTGGACCTTTCCGTCAAAAAACCATAAAATTACTAAAAGAGTTAAAGTTAAATTTGCTAATGAGACAGATAATGGAAAACTAAAAGCAAAAAATAAAAGAAGATTTTGTTGAATTCTGTCTATCTTCGAATCAAATTCAAGATTAAAAAAATATGTTGTTAAAAAATTCATTTCACGGGTGATTATCTTATAAATATTTCTATGAAAAAAATTTTTTTCTTTGATCGTGATGGAGTAATTAATGAAGATATTGGTTATTGTCACAAAATAGATGACTTTAAATTCATTGAAAACTCTATTAGTATCATGAAATACATTATATCTTCCGGGTTTGAAATTATTATTGTCACTAATCAGTCTGGCATTGGTAGAGGATTATATTCAGAAGAAGATTTCCATATTCTAAATAATTGGATGAAAAAAGAATTGCTTGTACGTGGAATTGAATTGCTTGACGTATTATATTGTCCTCATACTCCTGACAATAATTGCTCTTGCAGAAAGCCTAAACCTGGTCTGATTATAGCGGCATGCAAGAAATACAATATTGATTGCAAAAATTCTTGGCTCATAGGCGACAAGGAAAGAGATATTATTTCTGGAATTAAATCAGAAATTAATAATACTGTTTTATTTGAAAATTCTAAAGATCGTAATATTAAGACTAAAGCTAGATTTACAATTCATTCACTGAATGAGATTAAGAATCTAGGGATAGATAAGTAAATTATTCTTAAATAATTTTTCTTATTAACTCAGTGACTCTTGAGGGACTAATGTTATTTATTAGACTATGATTTCTATCAATCTTCTTCGAAATATTTAGAGTTTCTGAACTAATACTAACATTCTCTTTTGTCGAATAGAAATTTCTATCTGAAGAAGTAGATCCAAATAAAGTAATGGAAGGAATATTCTGAGCCCAAGCTAGATGAGTTGGGCCAGTATCTCCGCCGAGAACAAGTGTTGCTTGATTAACAATGTCAACTAACTGAGAAAAACTAAGCTTGTCAGCTAATTCAACATTATTGCATGTTCTTGCTAATTTCTTAGCAATTAATCTTTCTCTAGAATTGCCCCAGATAACAATAAATTTCATATCAATAGATTTAGCTATCTCTGCATAATTTGTATATGAGTATTCTTTTGATTTAAAAGAAGCACCAATAACAATTAATATGTATTTTTCTTTATGGTTAGTAGTTTTTTTAACTTGAAAAAAAGGCTTCTTCCTATCTATATCGCTAGTCTTAATATTTATACCAAATGCTTCAGAGGCGAGTTTTAAATTTCTGATAATTATATTTTCTGCATAAGGTATTCGAAGAGTGTGAGAATAAAAAAGCGATGACAAAGACTCCCTTGAAGATCTATAGTCAAATCCATATTTTTTTTTTGCTGGAATCATACTAGTAACAATCCCTGACTTCAACAATCCTTGAAAATCAATTATCAAATCATACTTATCCTGTTTGCTCACATAAGTGTAAAAGTCTTTTAGATTCTTAATTAGATTAAGTAAGTTAAGATTTTTTAAATTAATAGAAAAGGTTCTATCAATTAGCGGACAGTTATTTACTACTTCAGAGAAGTAACTATCAACAAACCAGTCAATTTGTATATCCGGAAAATTCTTTTTTATAAATTGGATTACCACCATTGTATGGATGATATCTCCAAGAGCTGAAAGTCTTACTATAGCAATTTTCATAGATTGAATCTAAGTGTATTTATAAGAGTCCTTATTAATCTTCTAATAACATTAATGATATAATTTTGAGATTAATTATGTCAGATACTCACTTAACTTCCAGTACAAATTTTATTCTTAATCAAATTGATAAAGATCTTGCTGAAGGCATCCATGATACTGTCCATACTCGATTTCCACCCGAACCAAATGGTTACTTACATATAGGGCATGCAAAGTCAATTTTTCTAAACTTTGGTATAGCAAGAAAATATAACGGTCATTGCAATCTAAGATTTGATGATACCAATCCATCGAAGGAAGATATTGAGTTTGTTGATTCAATTAAAAAAGATATTAATTGGCTTGGTTTTAATTGGGAGCAGCCTGAAAAGTATAGCTCTAATTATTTTGATAGATTTTTTAATTATGCTATTGAGCTTATTGAAAAAGGTTTAGCATATGTTTGTTTCCTATCACCTGAAGAAACAAAAAAATATAGAGGAACTCTTAAAGTCTCTGGAAAAGATAGCCCTTATAGAGAAACTGCAATAGAAGATAATCTAAGACTATTTAATCAAATGAAGAGTGGTGAGTTCAAAGAAAATCATTGCGTGCTTCGTGCTAAGATTGATATGTCGAGCCCCTTTATTTGTATGAGAGATCCTACTCTTTATCGTATAAGGTATGAAAAACATCATCAAACAGGAAAAAACTGGTGTATTTATCCCATGTATGATTTTGCCCATTGTATCTCTGATGCAATTGAGTGCATAACCCATTCATTATGCACTCTTGAGTTCCAAGACAATAGAAGATTATATGACTGGATATTGAAGCATTTAGATGACTTTAATAAACCCTATAGACCTCATCAATATGAGTTTTCTAGACTCAACCTTGAATATACTGTTATGTCAAAAAGGAAACTTAGCATCCTCGTAAAAAATAAACATGTCAATGGATGGGATGATCCAAGAATGCCGACAATATCAGGCTTAAGAAAAAGGGGTTGCTCTCCAAAAGCATTAGAAATTTTTTCTGAGAGGGTTGGCATCTCAAAAGTGGATTCAATGACCGATATCAAAATTCTTGAAGATGCTATAAGAGATGATTTAAATGATAATGCACCCAGAACAATGGGAGTTATCGACCCCATTAGGGTAATCATTGAAAACTACCCAAATGACTCTATTGAATCAATACAAGCGCCCAATCATCCACAAAATGAAGCTATGGGCACTAGAGAAATCTTTTTTTCCAAGGAAATATTTATTGAAAGAGAAGATTTTTGTGAGGTGGCTCCTAATAATAAATACAAAAGACTATCTATCGGGAAAGAAGTTAGACTAAGAAATGCGTACATTATTAAAGCAATTACTTTTGATACCGATTTTGATGGAAACATTACTACTGTTTATGCAGAATATGATAAAGATACTCTTGGTAAGAAACCTGCTGATGGGAGAAATATAAAAG
>Ga0181567_10003613_pt1 | contig 11451 bp, 10 predicted proteins | sample 101ome_14_FD_133761 | JGI IMG/M metagenome (GOLD analysis project Ga0181567, IMG submission 133761) | Coastal salt marsh microbial communities from the Groves Creek Marsh, Skidaway Island, Georgia - 101403AT metaG (megahit assembly) | ecosystem: Environmental > Aquatic > Marine > Intertidal...
CGGCCTTAAATAATGCCCTTCAGGGTGAGCCTTTTAAATCAACAAATACTAACCCCCCATAGATTTTATCTATGGATTTTTAAAAGGAGAATATTATGGCAAGCCATAAACAAATAATAGCAAATAGAAACAATTCACTCAAATCTACAGGACCTAAAACACCTGAAGGTAAGCATTGGTCTTCACACAATAATATTAAACATGGATTAACTTCAAAAGATTTAATTGTTGGTGAAGATCAAAAATCATTTGAAAATTACCGTGATGAGATGCTTAAGAAATTAAATCCAAAAGGAATTTTAGAAGAACAAGTAGTTTTTAAAATTATTGATGTTGGATTTAGATTGAGAAGGGTTTTTGGAATAGAGTCTGGGATGTTCAATCAGGAAATTTTAACTTATCAAATAAAAGATAATAAAGAAGAAATAGCCGATAAATTTGATAATAAGGAAAATTTATCAAATGTAGTTATTACACCTAATCAATCTCAAAGATTGCAAGGTTTAGCATTTGGCATAGACTCTAAAAATGGTTCAGCTCTTTTAAAGCTTAATACTATTGAGGATAAGCTTTTAAATAAGTATTTCAAATTATTAGAAATTTTACAGAAAATGAGAGGAGGCAAAGATGGATTGGAGAAGTGATAGAAAACATTACACAAAGTACTGCAGCAAATGGCGAAGATCTAATCGTGGAATTTTAAAGCCAAATCATCATTATTATATGCGGTTAATTAAAAAGGAGACTGATAAATTTCTAAGAGAAAATAAAGATTATTTGTTAGCAAATAAGCCTGAGATTTATTACTCAATGATCAATAGAAAACTGCCTAAAAAGTACATTAAAGAGGAAAAAGTAATTACACCTGTAAATTCTTATATACCCCCTCAGTCAAAGATGAGTAGGGAAGAACTTGATCAATCTTTAGAAAAACAAATTATTGAACGAAAAGAAAAGGAACAAGCATTAAAAATTAAAAGAGAAAAAGAAAGAAAAGAACAAGAACGACTTAGATATAACCGTGAAACATTCGAGAAAGAACGGAGATATATTTATTGGGTAGACCCTAATAAGCCAATTAATCAAAATAAATTAGGTTCATCACAACAATGGAGAATTGAAAAAAAGTATAAGTATTATTAGTAAAAATGCTTATAGTATCTTTTGATCTATAGCTATGAAGTTAAATACTAAGTTTAATTATCCAAAGTCAATTAGAGCGTATTATAACGGGCAAAGACTTTATGACATCAATAGCGAGAAACTACCAAGTGTAACAACAATTCTTAATGCTACAAAATCTGAGGAACAAAAGGCAAGCTTGGAAAGGTGGAGACAAAAAGTTGGGGCAAAGGAAGCAGACCAAATTTCCCGCCAAGCACTTAATCGTGGTTCGATTATGCATGAATACTTGGAAAAATTTTTATTAGGAAAATTAAATTTAGATTTACTAGGTGATAATTCTATTGAAAGACAGATGGCAGACCAAATCATTGAAAATGGTTTAAGAAATCATGTAAGTGAGGTGTGGGGTGTAGAGTCGACTTTATATTATCCAAAAAAATACGCTGGGGCGACTGACCTTTTATGTATATTAGATGGTAAAGAAACTGTGGTTGATTTCAAAAATTCCAGTAAGCCAAGAAAAGATGAATGGAACCATGATTATTATTTACAGCTAGGTGCCTATTCACTTGCACATAACTTTGTTTATGGAACAAATATTAATCAAGGAGTAATTTTACTTTGTACTAAAGATTTGATGTTTCAAAGATTTATTATTGATTCTGAAAAATTAAAAGATTATCAAAATAAATTTTTAGAACGTGTTGAAATGTATTATAATATGAAATTAAACGACTAATTTTTTAATTGACTTTTAATTTTCCTTAAATTATAATGTAGATACTAAATTTAACGCTACTTGTTTAGATGCAGATTGTTTAGTTCTCGCTTTCATCTCATATAATCAACAGTATTAAATTTAAAACGAAGCTACTAGTTTAGATGCGGAGTTATTCTTTCTGTTAATCCTTTCTAAACTTGCATTTAAACTAGACTTCGAAAATTAATGAAGGAGAAAAAGTGTTGGAATACATAGCTTTTGGAGGATTACTAATTGTAATCATTGGAATATTTTTAATTTATCAAAAAATTGGCAACAAAGACCAATCTAATGATTCCAGCCAGGTAAATCTTGCAGATATTCAAGAAAGACTAGGAATTATTGAGAATGCTCAAGAAAATATCAAAATCTTAAATGAAAAATTAACAGATTTTGAAAACTTATTTAGCGATAAAACTAGAAGAGGAAGATTAGGAGAGGAATATTTAGAAAGCATAGTCAAAGATGGCCTTTTAGAAAAACATTATACATTTCAACACAAATTAACAAACGGCAAGATAGTTGATTGTTTACTTAAATTTGACTCAGCAACTGAAAATGAAACTATTCCAATCGACTCTAAGTTTGTTTGGAATAACTATGAAAAATACAAACAAGAAAATGATGAGACTATCAAGAAAACTTTGTTCAAAGAATTTGAAAAAGATGTAAATAATCACATCAAAGCAATCTCTGAAAAATATATTGTTACTGGAGAAACGGCACCTTTAGCTTTAATGTTTGTAGCATCTGAAGGTGTTTTTAGAGAAATATGTGAAATTTCTGAAGATTTTATTAAAAAGGCAAGACAAAAAAATGTGATCATTACTAGTCCAAATACAATGTGGGCTTTTTTGAGAACTTATAGGATGCTGATCCAAAACAGAGAAATGTACGAACAAACTAATGTTATACAAAAAGAAGTATCAGTACTAGCTCAAGTAATTAACACCTTTAATACAAGATTTAAAGAATTAGAGACTAGACATGGAAAGAATTCTGAAACAATTGAAGAAATAAAAACTTCAGTCAGTAAAATTACAAAATCATCAAACAAAATACAAAACTTAGATCTAGATGACAAATCAGATCTAGATAACAAGAAGGTAGGATAATTTATGCATTACGTGGTATGGGATTGTGAAACGGATAGTGCTCAGACGGACTGGGCAACAATGTTGGAAGTTGGAGCGGTATTATTAGATAATAATTTTAAAAAAATTGATCAATTTGAAGCAAGATGTCGATTGCCAAAAGATCGTGTACCTACTGCAACTGCACTTTGCATTAATAAGTCTAATGTCGACTTACTAACTAAGGGTAATTATTCTCACTACCAAATGATAGGGTTGCTTGAGCAAACCTTTAGAGGTTGGGCTAAGAAACATGGTTCTTTAACATTCTTGGGCTATTCAAGTATAAATTTTGACGATGAAGTCATTAGGAAAGAGTTTTTTAAATCTTTAAGAAAACCATACTTAACAAATACTGAAGGGAACGTTCGTCATGACGCATTAAATATAGTTAGAGCTGCTTTTGCAATTGATGATAATATTTTACAAACTGAACTTAACGACAAAGGTAACAAGAGCATGAAGTTAGAAAGCCTTTCTCGACTAAATGGCATTGAATCAATTGATGCTCATAGTGCATTAGCAGATACCATCATGACAGTTAAGGTTTTGGATTTAATTAAAGAAAAACAACCCTATTTATGGCCTGAATATTTTAAAACTAGTAGCAAGATCATTATTGAAAATCTTATTAAACAAGAAAAGATTTTCACAATCCAAGAGTCATTTTACGGAAAACATAAGTTATTTTGTACAGCGCCATTACATCCAAATGCATGCGAACACCCAGTTTATAAAGGCTGGTTTCAGGCGGTAGATTTAAGGGTCGATATAGAACTGATCCAGCAATTAAATTATGGAGATTTAAAAAGAGAAATGCGGAAGTCTCCTAAATTTCTAAGAACTATACGTTCAAATAAAGCACCAATTATTTTAGATCAAAATTATTCTATGAAAGTAGATCCATACACATCAATAGATCCAAATATATTGATGAAGAGAGCAGAGTTAATGAAGACAAATGAGAAGTTTTCAAAAGATATTCTAAGTATTCTTAAAGAAAATGCTGAAGAGAGAATGGAAACAGCCACACAAGAAGACCCAGCACCAGAAGAGACTTTGTATTCAGGTGGTTTTGATAAAATGAATAAAGATGCATTTTTGTTTGATGAGTTTCATAAAGCAAACTGGAAAGATAAGTTATCAGTACTTTCTAAGTTTAAAGATGAAAGGCTAGTCGGCTTTGGTCATAAATTGATTTACAATGAAGCACCAGAAGTATTGCCTAAAGAATTACATAAAAAAATTAAACGTGGAATAGCTGAGAGAATTCTTAGTACGAATAATGAAAAGTGGACCACGATTGAAGATTTTCATGAAGATTGGAGAAATATCTATGAGAATGATGACAAGATGTTTGCTTTCAAAACTGTAGACGAAAAACTAAAATTTTTAGATGGCATCAAAGAGTACGTAGATAATTTAGAACAAATTTATTTGGAGGCATAATTGAGAAAAAAAACAGATAAAGAAAAGAACAAAAAACCTAAGAAAAAAAAATCAGCAGAGATAGTAGATTTCATAAATAAATCTAAAGAAAAAAATAAAATACAAACGGAGCAAGCTGAAATAAGAAAAATGGATAATCTAGCAAAAGAGTTAGTAGAAACTTATTTTAAAGCGTCTAGAAAAAGTTTTTTAGATATGGGTTATTGTGCTTACTTTTTTTTATTTCGTCTGTTACAGCGAATGATTTTTCAGTTTAGTTATCCACTGTATAAACATTATCTAGATACAACTACAAAAGAAATTTTAGCTAACCATAAAAGTTGGGTTCATGAATTTAAAGAATGGGATGAGGCGCCATCAGAACGGAAACTAACAGGAGAAAAAAAAGAAGATCATGAAAATGATACACTTCATTAAATTATATTGAGGTGTTTTCACAAGATCCAAAAATGAAAAATAAAAATTTCTACTCTGCAACTATGCTTACGAGATATATTAATTGTAAGCACACAATTACTAATGAATTTAATGAGCAAAAATTAAAGCTTAAGAGGCTACCAAGGACCTTTGCCGATAATTTAAGATTAGAAAAAGGATTATTGCATGAGGCAAATTATTTTAAAGAATTAAGTAAAAAATATAACAAAGTTAAAAATATCAAAAAATTAAAAGATTTATCTAAAGAAGAAAAAATTGAAGAGACAATTAAAGCTTTAAAGAATGGCTACGAATTGATTTATGGTGGTTGGTTAAAATCTGGTGATTGGAGTGGAGAATTAGACTTTTTAGAAATCAATCAGAAAACTAAATCAAATCTGGGTGATTGGAGCTATGAAATTATTGATGCAAAAAATTCCTCTAATGTAAAAGGGGACCACATCTATCAAGTATGCTTATACTCATTTTTACTACAAGATATTCAAGGGGTATTGCCTGAGAACTTTTATATTTTGTTAAAGGATCAAAATAGAGAAACTATAAAGTTGAAAGAAGTTTATGATACTTTTTTACTCCATAAAAAATCTTACGAAACATTTGTAAAAAAAGAAATAAACAAAACAACTCCTGAGAAATGTGGTTATTGCACTTTTTGTGATTGGAAAGAAATTTGCGAAAATGAATGGATATCTAGGAGACATTTAAATCAGGTTTTAGGAAACAATAAAAAAAATATAAAGTTATTTAATAAGGCGGGTATTCATAAATATGACGACCTTGCTAAGCTCAACCCTAAAACTAAAGTTGAAGGTTTAAGAGATGAGGTAAAACTTAAAAGGATTAATCAAGCCAAATTACAAATAGAAGGTGAACAACAGGGTTATCCTATATTTAAAATTAATGAAGAAAATTTGATACTCAACAAAGGATTTAACTTACTTCCAAAACCATCAACGTGTGATTTGTTTTTTGATATCGAAGGGGTCCAAGATTATGTCGTTCCAGGAAAGTTAGAATATTTATTCGGTATTTATTATGAGGAAGATGGTAAAAAAATATTTAAACCTTTTTGGGCGCATGATAAGGAACAAGAAAAACAAAGTGTTATAGATTTTTTTTCATTCACAAAAAATCATTTTAAAAAATATCCACAAGCAAAAATTTATCATTACGCTTCTTATGAAATAAAAGTACTTGAGAGATTAACATCACTTCATAAAATTCATGGTGTAGATTATGATCATTATTTAAATCTTGGAAGATTTGTTGATTTGTTTAGAGTAGTTAAGCAAGCTATTCATGTTTCTGAAAATAGTTACTCGATTAAACAAATTGAAAAATATTATGATTTTAAAAGAACAGGCGATATTAAAAAAGGAGATATATCCGAAGAGTATTATATTCAGTGGATTGAGACTAAAGATAAAAAGCTTTTAGACGAGATTGAAGAATACAATAAACAAGATTGCATAAGTACTTTTAAATTAAGAAATTGGCTTTTAAAAATAAAACCTGAGGGTACAAAATGGTTTGTTCCAGAAAAAGATCAAATGGAGTTAAGATCATTTGAAGAAAATCTTCTAGAGTATCAAAAAAAGATTAGCTCTTCTAAGTTATCAAATAAACCAATGTTAAAATTGCTTTCTGATGTTATTGGTTTTTATAATAGAGAGCAAAAACCTCAGTGGAGACAATTTTTTGATAGAAAAGATTTATCTAATGAAGAATTAATTGATGATAGGGAATGTATTGGAAACATGAAATTGGCATCTCAATTTCAAGATAAAAGATCATTTGTTTATAAATACATATTCCCAGAACAAGAATACAAATTAAAAAAAGGAAGAAGCGTAATAATAGCTAATAATACCGATCCCGATAGAGCAGATTATGCTGGAACAATTCAAGAATTAGATCAAATTAACAGAACGTTAGTTTTAAGAAAGGGAATTTCAAAAGAACAAAAACAATTACCTAGAACTTTGTCTATTGGTGAAAAGGTAATGGAGCAATCACGTTTTGATAATTTGAATAAAAATATTTATGCGTTTTGTGACAATCTTTTAGAGAACAAAAAAGGCTATGAAGCTTTAAAAAGTTTCCTTAATCGAGATACTCCAAACATTAAAGGCATTAATCAAGGTGATAAAATTATTAACTCAGAAAATTTTGATCAAGATATTCCTGATGTAATTTCAAGATTGAATTCTAGCTACCTTTTTTTACAAGGACCACCGGGAACTGGTAAAACTTTTCAGAGCGCTAATGCAATTGTTGAATTAATAAAACAAAAAAAGAGAATTGCAGTTACGGCTAATTCGCACAAAGTAATTCATAATTTATTAGAAAGAGTAGAAAAACTAGCTACAAAAAAAGATGTATTGTTTAAGGGTTTAAAAATGGGAAATCCTGATAACGAAGATACATTTTACAATGGTAAATTGATAAAAACCGATAAAAATGAAAAGCACTACATAGATGGGTTAAAAGAAAGAAATTTTCTACTATATGCTGGTACTAAATATCATCTATCACAGTGGTACTATAGAAACAAAATAGATTATTTGTTTATTGATGAAGCAGGCCAAATTTCGATAGCAGACTTAATTGCTTTAGGTGGTGTTGCAAAAAATATTATTTTGGTTGGAGACCAGCAACAACTAAAACAACCTAACCAGGGAAGTCATCCAGGCTTATCAAGTAATTCAGTATTAGATTATCTGTTAGAAGGTAAAGATACTGTTCAAGATAATAGAGGCATTTTCTTAAATAGAACTTTTAGAATGCATCCTGAAATTAATACTTATGTATCTGAGAATTTTTATGAAAATAAGCTTTTAACTAATCCAAAAAATCAAAATAGAGAAATAGATTATCCAAATAATTTTCTATTCAATAAGGAGGGAATTCACAGTGTATTAATGGATCACGAAGACTGTACTCAAACTAGTGAAGAAGAATTTAAAAAAATTGATCAGATAATAAAAAAATTAATTGGAAAAAAATTTACAGATAGTGATGGAAAAGATAGACCCTTACAAATTGAGGATTTTTTAATAGTAAGTCCCTACAACGCTCAAGTAAATTTTTTATTGGCTAGATTACCAAAGGGAACTCGCTGTGGTACAATTGATCGGTTCCAAGGACAAGAAGCACCAATAACAATTATTAGTATGACTAGTTCTAATATTGAGAGTTTACCAAGAGATAAATCTTTCTTTTTTAGTAAAAATAGATTGAATGTTGCAATTTCTAGAGCCCAATGTGCAAGTATAATTTTATTTAATCCTAAACTATTAGAATCAGCACCTAATTCATATGAAGAGTTCAAAATTATTAATAATTTTCAGAAATTGTTAAGGTATAAAATAAATTAAATTATGAGAGAAATTGATTTCATTTACAAAAATTTTGATCCATCTGCTTTTGTTAAAAATTTAATTAAATCAAAAAAAAAATATCAAACAGGATTTGGATTTAACTTTTTGGTCGATATTGTTCTTGATAGCATCAGAGATATAAATCAATTAAAAAATACAATTAACTTGTATCAATTTACAGATATTTCAGAAATTAAAGTATTTAGAGATTTTGTAAAAAAATATGGAGACAACTATTCAGATAAAGATATAGAAAACTTTTTCTTCAAGAAAATGAATATCTTAAATTCTAGAATAACTGATGATTTAAGTAGTGATTATTATGATCTAAATTCTTTGCTTGCCGTGCATATAGAAAGTGGAGAATTTTTTAGACATTTTAAAAAGGACTTCGATATCACTTTTTATGGACAGGTTACTTACACAAAACATACCTACAATGATAGCCAAAGTTTTGGAACTTTTAGAGATTATTATTGTCTTCACATAAAAAATATTAATAAATTTTATTTATTCTTTTTCCAACGCAATAGTAGAGCAACAGAAATGGAATTTGCCTATGTCACAAAAATTTTTAACAAAAGACCTAATAGTATTGAATTAATTAAATTAATGAAAAAAGGAGATAAAGAAACATACCCAGACAAAGAGGAAATTATAACAAAACAGTATAAAACTTTTAATTTTGATAAGGCCTATAATCGTATTTTTTCAGATGGTTATAAATTAAAACATGAAATCAAACCCTACTTTTCAAACGGGCAGGATTATTTTAATTTTCATAGTTCTAAAGGAGAAGGTCATATCGCTCAAATGATGGCAATTTCTAATCCAGAAAAATATTTCAAAAAATACTTTAATCATTGGAAGCAAGTGGCTGCTGTAATGGGAGGATATATGCAAATTTCATCAGGCTCTTATAAACCTCAAAATAAAGAAAAAGTTAAAGATAACAAATTTTTTAAATTTGTAATGAGTGATAAATTTAATTACAGAAACAATATAAAATTTATTGAGGAAATTATTTATTCATACGACGATCTAGAAGGATTTCTAAAGTATGTACCTTTAAAGATTCAAGAAAGTAAAGAACTTAAAGAAGAGATAAGAATTCTCAGAATGTTTAGAAGCAATAATAAGAAGTTTATAATTGAAGTATTTAACAAGAATAAAGACAAACTAGAAACTTTGGCTAAAAATTATATGCCAACTACCATTTTTAATGATCCAAAATTAATGTTTGAGTTAATAAAACTAGATCCAAATTTTAGTGCTGATATTGGAAAGAAACTTAAAAGGAATAAAGAGTTTATGTTAAAAGTGAATAAGCATTTAGATAATTTATAATTTAAATGAATAAGAAAGAATTTATAATAAAATAATAATTATATGAAACAGCAAATTAAATGCCCACATTGTAATAAAGTTTTTCCAATAGAGGAAAGTTTTAAACATGAGGCTGAAGAATTTAGAAAAAAACTTCAAAAAGAAGAAGAGCAAAAATCTAAAGAGAGACAAAAATTAGTTGAGGAAAAATTTAATCAAAAATTAGCAAAAGAACAAGAAGCTCACGAAAAACAATTAGAAAAAATAAAGATAGATGCTGAGAAAAAACAAAAAGCAGAAGCCGCTAAGCAAGCAGCTGCCGAAGTAGAAAAAGTTAAAAAACAAGCAAACGAATATTACAAAAAACAAAGACACGAACTAGAAGCTAAAGCTAAACAGGCACAGGAAAAAGAAAGATTAAAAATGGAAGCTGAAAAAGCTGAAATGAAAAAGGCTTATCAGATTGATATGGACCGAATGCGTAAAAAAGCGGAGGAGGCTGCTCGTGCTGCAAGTCAAGCACCCGTAGAGAGAAAAGGTGAGGTTAGAGAAGAACTTTTAGAAGATTATCTCAGTGATGAATTTCCTATGGATACTTTTAAAGAAGTTAAAAAAGGACAAAGAGGTGCTGATGTCATTCAAACTGTAATGATCAATGGTGAGGCAGCAGGAAATATTCTCCACGAGTCTAAAGATGTTTTAAATTTTGATGAAAAATGGGTGGCTAAATTATTAAACGATATGTCAAAAGTAGATGCAACTGTTGGATTTATTTTTACAAAAGTGATGCCAAAAAAATCAAAAGGTTTTGTAGAAGAACGAGAAGGAGGAAGAGTTATAATTTGTTCTGAGTATCCTATCTTAAGACAACTAGTTTCTACAACTAGAAAACTTATTCAATCAGAGAGGAAAGCAAATGATAAAAGTGAGGATCAAATTTCACCTAAATTAAAAGATTTATTGAAATATCTAAATAGTAACGAATTTAGAATTCAAACTAGAAAAATATTAAATGGAATAAAAAAAGATGGTGAACAAATAGATAAAGATGAAAGATCCTTTGAAAATCAAATTAAAAATAGAAAGAAAAATTTAGACGACAGTAAGAAAAATATTAACGGCGTAATTACTTCTTTGGTATCAAATGCAGGTCTTTCAGAAGATATACTTGATATCGAGGATGATGATTTTTTAATTGAGCAATAATGAAAGATACCAATCCATTTGATTTAAAGGTATTAGCAAAAGCACCCAAAGACTACTTAGATACAGATGAATTTTTTGATTTTTTAGTTAAAAAAAATATTTCAGTTAGAAAAGATAATTTACCAAGATTTGCTTATACCCACGGTATTAAAATATCAAAAAAGAAGAGAGAGGGTTCAGGTGGTACAGTCCCTACTATTTATAAAGTACCAACTAAGTCTAAATTAGAAGAGATTAAAAAAACTATGTCATTGAATAATAACAATGCACTCGGAAAAGAAAAAGTTGAAAAAAAGGAAAAAAAAATTCTAGAAATTTTCGACAATGCTGAAAATAAGAAAGAATCAAAATCTTCTATAGCCGACAAAGTAACCAAAGCATTAGGTATTCCTTGTAATAGAAAACTCGTCAGAAGAGTATTAAGTGAAAAAAGGTCTTCAAGACTTAGTAAATTATTATAAATTTAATATAAAAAGATAAAGTTAATAGTTGAAAAACAAAGCTGCAATTAAAAAATATTAAATCAATACAACTCCAATAATTATAAATAAGGAAAGAACATGTTAGTAGATTTTAAAGATGAACATCTTGAAAGTAAAGTTAAGCAAGAAGAGGTTTCTGTAATACAATTTTC
>Ga0181567_10003617_pt1 | contig 11444 bp, 13 predicted proteins | sample 101ome_14_FD_133761 | JGI IMG/M metagenome (GOLD analysis project Ga0181567, IMG submission 133761) | Coastal salt marsh microbial communities from the Groves Creek Marsh, Skidaway Island, Georgia - 101403AT metaG (megahit assembly) | ecosystem: Environmental > Aquatic > Marine > Intertidal...
TAGTTCTGGGTCAAGCGCCGAGGTCGGCTCATCAAATAGCATCGCCATCGGTTCCATCGCAAGCGCACGGGCAATGGCCGCGCGTTGTTGCTGGCCACCTGATAACTGGGATGGCCAAGCCTCCGCCTTATCGGCAATACCTACTTTATCAAGCAACTCAAGCCCTTTGATGCGCATATCTTCACGCGGATGCCCAAGCACCGTAACCGGTGCCTCAATGACATTATCCAAAATGGTCATATGGGACCATAGGTTAAATTGCTGAAAGACCATGGAAAGATTGGTTCGCATGGCAATAACTTGCGATTTACTGGCAGGTTGGCGGCGTGCACCTTCACCTTTCCATGCCACCGCTTCTCCTCTGAACAAGATATCTCCGGCGTGGCTTAACTCTAAAAGATTGCAACACCGCAGAAGCGTTGATTTTCCTGATCCGGATGAGCCAATAAATGTTACCACCTTACCGCGCGGAGCCGTAAAACTGACCCCTTTAAGGACTTCGAGATCATGATATTTCTTATGTAGTCCCCTGACCTCAAGCACTGGCGTATCAGTTAATGGTGTGGCCTTCGTGGTCATACTTGCGCATTCCTGTTTGGGGAAACATTTTAAATGAATAGGTTATCATACGTCCATATTATTATATCTGACAAATCAAAACTCTAATCACCATGTTGTTTTCACCCCCTGCATATCAGCTTTCAGCATAGCCATGAAAACCAGAAAATCACCTGCGCCAGTTGAGACCCTAAAGCAATGGCAAGAATTCAATTTTGAAGGAGGAGGAATTTGAAGAGGGAGGTTTTGGGTTTGGAATGGTGCTGCTGAGAAGACTTGAACTTCCGACCTCTCCCTTACCAAGGGAGTGCTCTACCACTGAGCTACAGCAGCGTTGGCGCTTTTCTATCAGCAAGATAGTGATTATGCAAGGCTAAACCCATTACATCCGCTTGCGGATAATCTCTTATCCTCACCCCTGTTAAAACCATTTGAACAGAAAACGAACAATCCTCTGAACTCGGGGGGAAAATAGCTTTGGGGTATAGAATGAACCTGCGGCGCGTTTACTCGCCTCACCATAAGTAGGATAAGGCGCAATATGCGATGCCATGGTTTTAATTGATGCCCCCTTTTCCATGGCAATAGACCATGCTGCAATCATCTCACCAGCGTGGGGTGCCAGAATACTTGCCCCCAGAATGCGCCCTTTTTTCGTGACAACTGCCATCACCATCCCTTCAGTTCGGTGTTCAGCACGTGCGCGATCATTATCTGCCAGTGATGAGGTGAGGGCAATCGGGTCATAGCCTGCCTCTTTTGCCATTGCCATAGTCATCCCAACATGTGCCAATTCAGGATCAGAATAAGTAACCCACGGCACATGACGATCATCAATTCGGGCGGGTAGCCTAAACAGCATATTGCGTATCACAATACCAGCATGATACCCGGCCATATGGGTGAACTGATACCGGCCCGCCACATCCCCAATGGCAAAAACCCGGCGATTGGTGGTGCGTAGACGACGATCAGTTTCGATCCCACGCGGCGAAAAGGCAATTCCTGCTTTTTCCAGATCAAGCCCAGCGAGTTGTGGTCGCCGTCCTACCGCCACCAAAAGATGTGAGCCATTCACAGTCTTGCTCTTAGTATCATTTTTAGTGGCAGATGAAGAGGACGCTTGATCAACAGAGGCGTTGGGACGAAGGGGGGATAACGATACCTCAATAGCGCCAGCCTTGCCAGTTACACTTGCCGCCGCCATGCCCTCAAGCAGATTGATCCCCTCATCTTTCAGGCGCTTTCGCAGATTATCAACCAATTCAGGTTCATCTTTGCTTAGGATGCTAGCCGCCTCAACCACAGAAACCTCTGCCCCCAGTCGCCGCCATGCTTGAGCCATTTCTATACCAATTGGCCCCCCACCCATGATGATGAGATGTTGCGGCACTTGATCTAGGCTAAAGATCGTCTCATTAGTATAATGAGGGGTTTCTGCCAAGCCTGGAACTGGCGGAACAAATGGGGCGGACCCGGTGGCGACAACGACAAATCTGGCCTTGACCGCATAGCCGCCACCGGTGACGGTGCGGCGATCAAGAAATTGGCCATCAGCCTCAATCACTTTGACCCCTAATGCGGTAAAGCGTTCCACGCTATCATGTGGCGCAATGCCAGCGATGACATTTTCAATATGAGATTTTACCGCTGACATATCGACAGTTTTGCTGAGGCTTACCCCCATCTGCTTTGATCGTGGATCTTGATAAGCCATCTTAGCGGCCGCCAATAGTGCCTTAGAGGGAACACAGCCATAATTGAGGCAATCACCGCCCATTTTGCTGCCTTCAAAAAGCACCACTCTGGCACCCATTTGTACGGCCCCTGCTGCGACTGACAATCCGCCTGATCCGCCGCCGATGATGCAGATATCTGTCGTGATAGGGATCATGTGTTTTCCTTTTCTTTGGCTGGTTCCTTGGCTAGTTCCTTGCCTGGTTCCTTGGCTGGCCGGAGTGATCGGATAAGCGCAGGGATCACTGCCAAAAGGGATAAAGCCAGTATTGGGCCAAAAATCCTGTTATCGGATAAAACGGACAAATTTGGAACAACACCATCGGCTAGCACTTCAGAAAATCCAATTCCTGTATAAACAAATACCAAACTGCCCGGAATAATCCCGATCAAAGTTGCCAGCACATAGGGCACAACCCGCATTCCTAGCATTGCTGGAATAATATTCACCACCCAGAAAGGCGCAACAGGCATCAAGCGCAAGGCCAGCAACCAGAAAAATGGGGACCGATCAAATCCGCCTTGAAGTTTTACCAGGAAAGATGATCCCGACCGTTGAAAGACATCAGCCATAGCAACGCGTGCCACCAGAAAGACCAGTAATGCCCCAAGCGTAGCAGAAATGACGACAATAAGCACACCTAGCCAGCCAAAAATTACCCCACCAGCCAAGGTTAAGAATACCGCCCCAGGAACCGAAAAAGCAACCGCAAGGGTATAAATCACCATGAAACCTAAAACTGCGATAAGAAAATTTTGGCGTGTCCAATCCTCAACAATATCATGATGATCCGCCATTCTTATCCAAAATTTCTCATCCAGGCGAATATCATAACGCCACATCAGCGCCAGAATAACAACAAGGCCAAAGACCAAAACCCCCACAGGCAGAAACCGTCGCCATGCTGATTTGCCGTCAACCATGCTTGGTTCTGGTGGAAAACTATTGCCAGAATTATTGTCAGGATTTGTGTTTTTCACTTTTACTCCTGCGCTAATCACATGCCATTCGCATCCTTAAACCTATGCAAAGTCTAAAACCATAATGCGCATACATCTGAAACTGATCTTACCTTATGACTCCTCATGGAACATTTCATGTTATGCTAATATTGCAAGCGAAATGGCAAATCACAAAAAAGTGAATACTGGTCATTTTCCTGCCTATTTTTCATGGTAAACAAAGACCAAGATGAAAACTTCATTTATTTCTATAATCCTTATATAAGGAAACATGACCATGAAAGCGCCTGCTGATAAATCCTCCAAATCCGAACGCGACCGGCAGGAACGTCAGGCACAGGCACTGCGGGACAATCTGTTGCGGCGTAAAACCCAGATGCGTGGCCGCAAAGACAGCCCCACACCCAGCCCCCCCAAAAAAGGAGACCCAGAACATGGATAAACTGGAAATTGAAGGTGGCGGCAAGCTTAATGGTGTGATCCAAATCAGTGGGGCAAAAAATGCGGCTTTGCCTCTGATGTGCGCGGCTTTGTTAACGGATGAGACCCTGATCCTTGAAGGTTGGCCTGATTTGGCTGACACCCGATCTATGCGTGAGCTGTTACATAGTCTGAATGTTGAAGGCACAGCTAAAGATGAGAGTCTGCATCTTAAGGCAGGATCATCAATTGGGCTTGAAGCCTCCTATGATATTGTTCGCAAAATGCGAGCTTCAATCCTTGTTTTAGGGCCATTATTGACACGTATGGGACAAGCCAAGGTATCCCTGCCCGGGGGCTGCGCCATTGGATCACGCCCTGTTGATCTGCATATTATGGTGATGGAAAAATTAGGCGCTAAAGTTACCCTAGAAGACGGATATGTTCTGGCTGAAGCAAAGCAGGGGTTAACGGGGAATCGTATAACCTTTCCCATGATTAGTGTCGGGGCGACAGAAAACGCCTTGATGGCCGCCTGCATGGCCAAAGGGGAAACCGTTCTGATTAACGCCGCAAGGGAGCCTGAGATTTCTGATCTGGCTGAATGTTTAAACGCCATGGGCGCAAATATTACAGGGTATGGCACCAGCACAATCACAATCGAAGGGGTAAATCGTCTTGATGGGGCAACCCACCGCGTTGTACCAGATAGAATTGAGGCGGGAACCTTTGCCATTGCCGCCGCCATTACCCAAGGTGAAGTGAGATTGGAAAATACCCGTGCTGATCATCTGGATGCGCTGATATCTAGCTTAACACAAGCTGGGGCTAGGGTGGATGCTGGTGATCAGCATATCACTATTGCTATGGCTGACCGCCCACAGCCAGTTGATATTTCCACCGATCCTTATCCCGGGTTTCCAACAGACCTGCAGGCGCAGTTCATGGCCTTTATGTGCATGGCTAGAGGCGCCTCACGGATCAGTGAAACTATCTTTGAAAACCGCTTTATGCATGTTCCAGAATTGATGCGGATGGGGGCAAAAATAAATGTCTCTGGCGGCACGGCTCTTATTCGCGGCGTTGATATGCTTGTTGGGGCCCCTGTAATGGCAACGGATTTACGCGCATCGGTGTCACTGGTGCTGGCAGGATTAGTGGCTGATGGTAAGACCACTTTGCAACGCGTCTATCATCTCGATAGAGGCTATTATCAACTGGAACATAAGCTTAACGCTTGTGGTGCACAGATTAGCCGTGTCAAAGAATAACCGAAAGATGTCAAAATCTAATCCTAATAAGATGCCAAAAGGACAACAGGAAAAAAGATGAGCACAGCATTAAAACTGGCGGCACATGATACGGGGGATCTGACCGTACTTTCCTCATTGTTGCAAGATGCCACCGTGTTAGTTGGGGATATGGGCTATGATGCTGATGACCATCAATTTTTGATGGTTGCCGCACGTTTCTTTAATGATGATGACCATAATCGGCGGCGGTTGATTGGCGTCAATTTCTCAGATATCCGTTCAGTTAAGCGTCAAAGCATTGATCTTAACCGAAAAGAAGACGTCCTATCCTTGCTCAGCATTACGTTTTCGGGTATGTCGATAGATCTGACGTTTTCAGGTAATGCTATGCTGAAACTAGAAACTGATCAGATCAAAGCATTTGCCGCTGATTTAGATGAAGGATGGGTGACCCATTTTCAACCCACGCATCCTCACGAAGATAGCGATTAAAAGAGGCCTCAGATGAGCAATCTGGACAATGGATGGATAGGGACGGACAGCGTAACATCCAGCAAGGACAAATTGATATTGGCTCTGCCAAAGGGACGTATCTTAAACGCTATTCGCCCGATTATGACTCGCGCTGGATTAACCCCTGAAGATGCCTTTTTTGATGAAACGGATCGGCGGCTACGCTTTTCAACGAATGACCCTTCGGTTGACATTATTCGTGTCCGCAGTTTTGATGTGGCCACTTTCCTTGCCTATGGTGCGGCGCAAATGGGGATCGCCGGGGAAGATGTGCTGATGGAATTTGATCACCCTGATATTTATGCACCTGTTGATTTGAACACAGGGCATTGCCGGATGGTTGTAGCTAGCCGCAAAGAAACCCTAGCCGCCGAAGACCCCCGAAGCTGGAGTCATGTTCGCGTCGCCACCAAGTACCCTAATTTGACCAGACGGCATTTCGCCGCCAGAGGTGTACAAGCTGAATGCATAAAGCTCAACGGGGCGATGGAACTTGCCCCGGGTCTAGGGTTATGCCGCCGTATTGTTGATCTGGTGGAATCTGGGTCTACGCTTACCGCAAATGGTTTGGTCGAAGTCGAAGAAATTGCAAGAATTACAAGCAAACTCGCTGTGAATCGTGTAGCATGGAAAACACGACCTGATATGATCAGCCATTGGATCCAGCGTTTTGGTGAAGCCATAAATGACATTTCGCATACCACTCCATGACCCCGAGCGCCTGACGGCAATTGAACATCTCATTACCTCCTCAAGAGAGGTCGTATCCGATGTGGACAGTGATGTCGCCGCGATCATATCCCAGATTCGCGCCCAAGGTGACTCTGCCATTCTTAAGCTTACACAAACCTTTGATCACCATTCTGCTGCCAGTATGGCTGATCTTAATCTTCCTGCCAGCCGTCTCAAATCAGCTTATGACAATTTAGATGATGATTTGCGCTCTGCGCTTAATCTTGCTGCTGAACGGATCATCGCCTTTCATGAACGTCAACGCCCAGAAGCGATGCAATGGGTTGATCAAGCAGGGGTTAGACTAGGGTTAAGGCAGACACCCGTTGATGCCGCGGGACTTTATGTGCCGGGGGGGAAAGCCTCTTACCCTTCTTCGGTGCTAATGAATGCTCTGCCAGCAAAAGTTGCTGGGGTTGAACGGCTAGTCATGGTGACCCCAACCCCAAACGGGGAAGCAAATGATTTGGTCTTGGCGGCGGCGCATTTGGCCGGAATTAACGAAGTTTGGACAATTGGGGGCGCACAGGCCGTGGCTGCACTGGCCTATGGAACAGAAACCATCAAGCCCGTGGACAAAATCACGGGGCCTGGCAATGCTTGGGTGGCTACGGCAAAACGGCAAGTGTTTGGACAAGTGGGGATTGATTCTATTGCTGGCCCATCAGAGGTTCTGATTATGGCCGACGCGGAAAACAATCCTGACTGGATTGCCATGGATCTCATGGCGCAGGCAGAACATGATGAATTGGCACAATCCATCCTAATCACCGATGATCAGGATTTTGCCGATGCTGTTGACGCGGCAGTAGATCAGGTCATTGCCGGATTGCCGCGTTCTGATATTGCCGGTGCGTCTTGGCGTGATCACGGCGCCATTATCACAGTCAAAGATTGGGATGAAGGCATTGATCTGGCAAATCGGCTAGCCCCTGAACATTTGGAAATCGCCACGCATCATGCTGATGAACTAAGCCAAAAGATCAAACACGCCGGGGCTATTTTTATTGGCGCTCATACGCCTGAAGCGGTTGGGGATTATATTGCTGGTCCTAACCATGTCCTGCCGACCTCGCGGACAGCACGGTTTTCCTCTGGGCTTGGTGTTGTGGATTTCATGAAGCGAACCACTCTGCTAGCCTGTGATGCTGATGCGCTTCATCAAATTGGCCCTGCCGCTATTCGGCTGGCCGAAGCCGAAGGGTTGGATGCGCATGCGCGCTCAATCTCACGCCGGCTGAACCTCTAACAAATGACCATGGAAACTCAGCAGGAACACCACCGCATTATAGAAATTCAGCTGGATCAGCAAAACCAGCCGCGATTAAGTGCTGAAGCTGAACATGAGCGTTCCATCGCTATTTTTGATTTAATTGAAGAAAACCATTTTCATCTTCTATCCGCAGATGGGCCTTATATCCTTTGCCTCAGATCTGATGCTAGGCATATTAATTTTGAGATCAGGGACAACGCAAACCAACCACTTGCTAATTTTCTTTTAGCTATGGGGCCATTGCGCCGCGTCATTCGCGATTATCAAATGATCTGTGATAGTTATTACGAAGCTATTCGCACCAAGAGCCCATCGCAAATTCAAGCCATAGATATGGGTCGCCGCGCCTTGCATGACGAAGGCTCACAAATTTTGCGGCAACGCCTTGAGGGTAAAGTGGACATTGATCATGGCACTTCACGGCGCTTATTCAGTCTGGTTTTTGTGTTAAAACAGGGAATACGATCATGACCGATCCACTTACCGCCCCCAGTGATATTCCCGCAAGGATCCTTTTTGCTTGCACACATAATAAAATCCGTTCCCCCATGGCGGAAGCGATCATGAAAGCCATCTATAGCGAACACATTATTTATGTGGATAGTTGCGGCATTGATGAAGGTGGCGGTGTCGGCGACGGCTTTACCATTACCGTCATGCGCGAGATTGGCATTGATTTGCTTGATCACACGCCAAAAAGTTTTGATGATCTTGAAGAGCAGAAAATAGATTTGGTGATCTGTTTTTCTGAAGTGAGTTATGAAGCGGCCTGTCATACCCCATCGCTTAAAGCAGATCAGATTGAATATTGGCCAGCCTATGATCCACAGCTTATCGCTGAGGGGCGTGAGGCGCGTTTAGCCGCTTATCGCAATATTCGTGACCAAATAAAAGATATGTTAACGTCACGTTTTGGCCCATCAAATGAATAAACTGCTTGACCATAGGCGGCGCATTAGCAATAGATGGTCGCAGAAATCATCAGATCGGGAAGATTGAATGGCTAAAGAAGATTTAATTGAGTTTTCAGGTGTAGTGACGGAATTGCTTCCCAACGCCATGTTTAGGGTCAAATTGGATAATGAGCATGAAGTCTTGGCGCATACTAGCGGCAAAATGCGCAAAAACCGCATTCGTGTTCTGGCTGGTGACCGGGTCAATGTTGAAATGACCCCTTATGATTTGACCAAAGGCCGCATTACCTTCCGTTACAAGTAACCAGTGCCCCCTCTTCATGACTAATGGAATGGCAGGTATGGCAACCCAGAAAAATAGCCCCAACCCTGCCTTGATCCTTGCTTCGGCCTCGCCACGGCGATTGGCCTTGCTTGAACAAATTGGCATTATTCCGGATCAAGTTGTTCCTGCTGATATCAATGAAACCATGATAGCCAGTGAAACCCCTCGCCATTATGTGCAACGCATGGCGAGGGAAAAGGCGCAAGTCATTGCAGGCAAATACCCTGATGCTTATATCATGGGGGCAGATACGGTTGTGGCAACAGGACAACGCATTCTTGGCAAACCTTTAGATCGGCAGGAAGCCGAGGCGTTTTTGAAACGGCTTTCTGGCCGGCGCCATCATGTTATGACTGCGATTGCCTTAATCCATCCTAACGGCAAAATAGCCTCACGACTGGTGACAACAAAAGTGCAGTTTCAGCGACTTGAGCCAGCAATTATCAAACAATATCTTGATACCGAGGAATGGCAGGGTAAAGCCGGAGGCTATGCCATTCAAGGTAGGGCCTCCCTCTTTGTAGACTGGATTAGCGGATCATATTCTGGCGTTGTTGGCCTACCCCTATTTGAGGCAGGGCGATTGCTGCGTGATGCTGGTCTCCTGAAACACTCATGACAGCGTTAGTTAAGGATGTTGCTATTCTTGACCCCATGCCAGGTTATCAGCGTCTGGCCATCTGCCGTGATGGGATTTTGACCGATGTGTTCATTTCAGATGCGAGTGATCTATCCCCTTCACCAGGAGCAATTTATCTGGCAAGAGTGGCAGAGCGGTTTCCCAGCCATGGCCGTGTTTGGCTTAATCTTGGTGAGGATGGCAAGGCTAGCATGCGCCTTAAGAATGCGGCAGACTGGCCTAGCGGCAAGCTGATTCTGATCACCATTCAAGCAGAAGCACGAGAAAACAAACCGCCGCAAGCTCGGGAAGGCATGATCCGCGAAAACCCTTATGCCATTATCCAATGCCTTTGTCCTGAACCTCAGGGTGTATATTTCTCACGCCGCCTAAAACAAGCTTTAGAGGATCAAACCTCACCTGATATAGACATCATAACCAGACACTTAGAAACCCTTTCCGCGTCAGTAAAAGCAAGGATCACCTTGCGGCTATCTGCCCACCTAGCGGCGCCAGATCAGGTGCTATCCAGCATCAAAGCAGATGTGGATGCATTGGATGAGGTGATGCTCAAGGCCAAAGATAAAACAACCCCCGGGGCACTAGCACAATCCCCAGATTTACAGCGGTTATGTTCCTTAACCTTGCCTCATCAGTTGCCCAACCAAGAGATCATTAAAGACGATGATGGCATCGCTTGGGCAGAGGCTAGCATAGACCAACAGATTGAGGCTGCGCTGAGCCCAAGTCTCCCTCTTAGCAGCGGCGGTCTTCTTCTGATTAATACTCCTCCGGGCGCGGCGGTAATTGATGGGGATAGCGCAGATTCTCGCCTTTCTCCCTCAGAGCTAGCTTTCGAGATGATCACACCACTAGCCATCCAGTTACGGCTGCGACGCATCAGTGGGCCTGTGGTCATTGATTTTCCTAGGCTTCATCGCCCTGATGCGGATAGCGTCCATCGCTACATGGCTGAAGCTGTGGCGGCAGACCCTTTCCCTCCACATTTGTATGGCTGGACAAAAGGGGGGCTATACACGCTGGATCGGCCTTATCGTTGGCGGCGATTAGATCAGCTTCTTGGCAATAAAACAAAGACTGAAGCAATTACAGCCTTGCGTTTGGCATGGCAACAATCCCAAGGCAAGGGCGGTGATGGTAAGCCATGTGATATTGCGATGGGAAAATCAGCCATGACTTGGCTTGAGACCGAGGGCAGACCCGTGCGTGATGCCATGACCGCGGCCTTGCCCTTGCCTCCACACTGGATTATTCTCTAGATTGCAAAACATGATAACGACGCAAAGGAAACCTGATGCCAGTCACGTGTCCAACCTGTGGGAAGCCACCGGTAAAACCACATCATCCGTTCTGCTCTGAGCGTTGTTCCTCGGTTGATCTGGGGCGCTGGTTTGCTGGGAAATATAACTTTGCCTCAACGGAGCCACCAGAAAACGAAGATCTGGATGCAATCATTAACGCAATCGAAAGCGGTCAGGAAACGGATGACGCCTCAGAAAACGCTACCTCCCAAGCTCGAATTATGCCCTTTCCACGCAAACCCAATTAACACTCTCTGTTGATGTTTCTTTTTCTGGACATGAGCGGCCATATCGGCTAGATCATTTTATGTCGGATGCGTTATGCATCATTGACAATGCCCAGGTAGCTCAGTTGGTAGAGCAGCGGACTGAAAATCCGCGTGTCGGTGGTTCGAATCCGCCCCTGGGCACCACTTTTTAAGTATCAAGGTCCGAGTTTCGAGGCTCAAGTGACTGTTTCCAAACGATTAATGTTCTGGAACAGGAGTTTGAGTTGCTATGGTGTGGGTAAGGTCTCCGGTATACTTTTACAAAAGAAACGATACGTTTTACTTCTCAAGAGCAGTGCCTTCCGATCTTCGTCATCGGTTTAATAAGAAGAAGGTAGAGGTCTCTTTGCGGACAAAGTCAGTGGCTAAGGCGGCTAAGTCTGCCGCTGCTTTATCTGACAGGCTTGAGCGGTATTGGGATAGCTTACGGATGGAGATGATCTATTCCCGTGAACTGGGGATTAGTGTTGTTTCTGATAAAGTTAAAAACGCTAATGAGACTGAGCTGAGTTTGTCTGATGCATTGGCCTTGTATCAGCGGCTCAA
>Ga0181567_10003635_pt1 | contig 11413 bp, 17 predicted proteins | sample 101ome_14_FD_133761 | JGI IMG/M metagenome (GOLD analysis project Ga0181567, IMG submission 133761) | Coastal salt marsh microbial communities from the Groves Creek Marsh, Skidaway Island, Georgia - 101403AT metaG (megahit assembly) | ecosystem: Environmental > Aquatic > Marine > Intertidal...
GAGTCTGGTACAGGATTAGGTTTAAATATAACAATTGCAATAATGAAAGAACATGGTTTTACTATTTCATCTGAGAAATTAGAACCTTGTGGGACTAAAATAAAAATAGAATTATGATAGAATCAATTTTATTAGTAGATGATGAGGATTTATTCCACTTAGTATTTGAAGACGCTTGTAGTCTTTTAGATATTACACTTAGTTTAAATAGTGTTTCTTCTTCTGAAGAAGCTGAAGAATTGTTTAAACTATGGTTTAGTGGTGAAATAAAAAAACCAGCTTGTGTTTTTGTAGATTTAAATATAATTGGTTCATCGTTTGATGGTATTGAGTTAATTAGGAAATTAAACTTTGAGTACGGTGATGAAGTTGTTGCTGGAATTATTTCATCTTCTGATGAAGAAGAAGAGCAGGCGAGAGCTTTAAAAGCTGGGGCTCAGTTTTGGATTATAAAATCAGATGAAATAGAACCTAGATTAGAAGAATTCAGAAAAGACTACCCATTATACCAAAAAAGAAAAGGGCAGTTTAAAGTTTACAAGTAATGGTAGAAGTCAGAGAGGAAACCAAAGCAGCCCTTTTACAAATCTATAAAGATACTGGCATTGGTTTAGAGGGTAATATATTAAAATTAATCAATCCTGAAGGAGATGATGAATTTTCTGTATACATTAGAGATTGTATCGAAAAAGATAAAGACCGTAGAAGAAAAAGACTAGAGATAACCAAACAAGTTCAAGACCAAAATAAAGAACTAACTAAAGCAAAAGAAGAAATAGAGAGAGTTAATGAAGAATTAAAACTTTCACTTAAAGATGTTCAGAAAGCCAAAGAATCTGTAGAAAATGATTTAGATGTATTACAAAAGAAAACCCAATACGAATTAATCAATACAATAGTTAGAGTTGCGTTATTTGTTATTATAGGTGTAGGTGTTACAACTACTATATTATATATGGTTTCTATGTTCACAGGTAAAGATACACAAATAATTGGTTCTACTTGGTCTAATATGTTTGGCATTCTATTAACCAACGCTTTTTCAATAGTTGGTACTATTATGGGCGTGAAATACGCAAATAAAAATAGTTAAATTTTAAATATTAGCCTTAAGTTCCAATACATAACTACCGCAGTGTGTATTATTTCCGCAATAGCCATACCATCAAAAAATGAAATAAACAATAGTGGAAATACAATCATCACTATTGATGAGCATAAGTGAAAAAACCACTCTTTATATATTATGTTTTTTCTATTTAAGTGAGAAAGTGTAAATATTGCAAAAGGGTATATAAAGAAATATGTAAATGCAGAGATATTATGTATTAATTTATTATATTCAACATTAAAAACCCCAGTTAGAAATAGAGAAAAAGATACAAAAAAGAATAAAATATATAACAGTTTTTTGTTTTGAATTCTATTGTGATTTTTTATATAAAAAAAAGAATTTAAAAAAGTAGAAATAGAAAGAATTACTAAACTAGCGTTAAAAACCCACCCAGTTTTATCTAAAGTTCCCCACTCAGATATTTGTATGCTTTTTAAATTTAAATCAGCTGTTGCACTAAAAAAAATTGTTACCAAAATAAATAGAATTACAGAAAATATAGTTTGTAATCTTCTAAATTTTGACAGCAGCTCTTCTTTAAGTTTCATAAATCATTAAATGTTCGGGGATATATTTATATATAGGTCTTTTTTTTTGAAAAATAAAGTACAGATTTACTAATCTAAAAGAATCAAATCAATATTTGTTTCTTTAAACATTTCCATACTTACTTTAAAAGATTCTTCCCAAACTTCTAATGACATATTTGGTTTTGGAGTTACAACTTTTGAAATTCCACTTTGAATAATACCTCTCGCACAATCAGCGCAAGGAAACATGGTTACATAAAGAGTTTTTCCCTCTAAAGATTTACCTTCTCTTGCAGCGTTGAAAATGCAATTTTTTTCAGCGTGTTCAGTCCAAAGATATTTTGTTGGTCTTTCATGTCGTGAGTCTACATCATCATTACACCCTCTTGGAAACCCATTATACCCAAAAGTTACTGGTGTGTTATTTTTGTCATCAACTATTATGGCAGACACTTGAGTGCTTCTGTCTTTACTCCAAGTTTTTACTAAATCTAAAACCTCTTTCCATCTTTTATTCCAACTTGCAGCCATAATTATAATTCTAAGAAAAATTTGCTTATATCAGATATGTTCTCTTTATGGTTGTCTTTTGTTATGCTAGAATTTATAATTCCTCCACCCATCTCCCAGAAAATCTCTATTACTATTTCGTGTTTTTGAAAATAATGTCTAAATTTAGTTATTCCTATTTGTTCTTTTTTTTTTATGACAAACCCTTTTGATTCTAGTGTTTTTTTTGCTGATGAATAGTCAATCATATTTTCTCTTTTAATAAGATAAATAATAAATTATTTAATATAATCTTTGACATTCATATTCATAACGGTGTTTATTATTTTTTTAGAAACTCTATACTCTGAAAAGGTTGAATCTTCTTTTAATAGAGTTATAATGCAACCAAAAAGTTTTATGTTTGAATATTTAGAACCTTCTAACATTTTAAGTAATAACTTTGCATACAAAGGGAGTTGAATTGAATATTTGTATAGGTCTGTACTGTGATATTCTTCAAAAGGAGATAACATCATTTTCGTATACCAATGTACCTCGAAATTTTTAGGCTGATTAGTTTTCCAGTCTGTAACAATTATTCCTAATTCATTTTCTTTGTTATTTATTAGCCAAGTTTTATCTGGCTGTCCAAAGTACCCAAGCTCTATATTCCCTAAAACCATCTCTGTATCTAAAAGTACAGCACCTCTTTCGTGCATTAAATCAATAAAAGATTCACCTGCTTTAATCATTGAATCGCCTTTTCTTGTCTGTTCTTCATCACACTTAAAAATAGGCTTTCTTACATCTTTATAATTCCCATATTGATTTACCAGCTTTTGCTCTAATATATAGTGAACTCTTGAACCCATATTGGTAGCGTAATCACCAGTGGCAGCCCATTCTGCCAACAAAGCTTTTTCTTTTTCTGGGTCTCCTTCACACTTTTGGAATGACTTAGTTGTAGTAGCGTCAAATGCTGGATAAAAACTTTTTAATACAGTAGACACAGAAGGCATGTTTTGTGTTATATTTCCACTTTTATCTTTTATTGAATAAGTGTGAGTATCTTCCACAAATGAAAGTTGGTTGTTTGATTGATAGTTGCTAACTATATCTCTTATTTCTTTTGAAGCGTCTTTTAAATTCATATAATATTTATGCTAATTCTAATTCTTCTTCTAACTCTTCAACATTTTCAGTTTCTTTTTCTTTTAAAGGTTCTAATGGTACAAATCTTGAAGCTAAAAAATGAGTGTGAGGAAAGCAGTCTGACAAATCGATTTCCTCTAATTGAACTCCTAAAATACCGCCTTGCATATTCATTTTATTGAATTTTATAGCAGTATATTGATTTCCTTTTTTTATCCACTTACTTAGCGGTATTTCATTAGGCCTATCAGAATCGTTTATGCAAATAAGTTTCATGCTGTTAATATAAGTAAATATAAGTTAATATTAAAGTTAAATTGTGAATAAGCTGGTCAAAACCTATTGTTGACCAAAACGCCCACTCATATAAATTTCTTTTCTTAACATCATTTGTTTTATCTAACATTCTCAAGTAGAATAACCCAGATAGTTTGCTTGTAAAATAATCTGTAAAGAAATGAGTTGAAAAAGTTATAAGCACAAACAACAATAACGTACTTAAAGATTGTTCAAAAAGCCCTAAAAACAAAGCCCAAAGAATGGCTGTAATAAAAGTGTAAACTATAATATGGCTAATCAACCAGTAAATGTTTTTACTTTTTTTTCTTCCCATATTTCTTGTTTGAAACATGAAATCAGCTATAAAGTGAATTAAGAATATAAAAAATAAATTATAAATGCTAATCATTTTTATTTTCTATTAAATACAAATAGTAAGACCTAACTGCAGCTCCTAAATCTTGGTCATTTCCATTACTTTGAATTAAATCAATAATGTATTGAGGGTCGATATTTACTTTTTTATAATTATTGGCAGATTTAGGCATTTTATAACCGTATTCTTTTACTTGTCTTAATTCGTTTAAGGTTCTTTTTTTGGGCTTTTTCATAGTTACTTATTATATCTTTTAAATGAGTTGTTGGTTATTTTATTATAATTAACTTTTCCTATAAATTCTTCTAGATTTTTAGAGTTAGTATAACTCATCGCAGATTTCAAATAATGTTCAAAATTGCTAACCCAACCACTCAATCTATATTCTACATTTCTAAATCTAATAACACCTTCAGATGTTTTTGCTTTAGAAGCACCCCACTTCAATTGAACTTCTTTAGTTGACATTCCTCTAAATTTCTTTTTAATTTTAAACCCTAAACCATAAATGAAGTTAGACATTTTTTGGTTAATTGGTATGTTTAAAAAATAATTTCTACCAGCAGATTCTAGAGATTTATTAAAAATAGAGCCTAGCATAACATAGTCAGCTCCTAAAGCTAAGGCTTTTATTACATCAGAATATTTTTTCATTCCTCCGTCTGCTACTATTTTAGCTCTTTTTGATTTTGGCATCTTGTTAGCCACAAAATTACACTCTTTTATTAGTGATGCCATAGGATATCCAATTCCAGTCTGTTCTGTAGTTAAACAACCTCCCCCATTTCCTATTCCAATTCTTACATAATCAGCACCAGCCTCAGACAAAGATTTATAAGTTTTAGGATTAGCTACATTACCAACCATTAAAACCATAGATTTTCCATATATTTTCTTGGCTTGTTTAGTAACATATACTAAATCAGACATATGGCCATTTGCAATATCAATTAATATGTGAGAAGGAAAAGATTTTACTTTTCCTTTCGATATAAAATATTTAGTAAAATCCAATAAAGAATAAGAATTAAAAATCATTTTTGAATCAACGTTTCCATGCTTTCTCCAAAACTCCCCTCTAGGTAAGCAAACATTTATTCCGTTATTTGTAAACTCTTTTAAATTATTTAAAGAGACAACAGTATCCATCGGAGCTGCAATTATTGGCAAGTTACCCCAATTGCTATTATCTATATACTTATATCTTATTGTTTCTCTACTGAAAACATCAGATTTTTCAGCAGGCTCAATCAATATGTCGTCAAAATCAAATTTTACAGTTGTGTTTCGTAGAGTACTACCATTTCTGCTGTAGCTTCTCTTTTTACTTTCTCTTTGGTTAGAATTTTCTTTTTTTTCAATTTTTTTCTTTAATTCACCAGAATTGTATTTTTCCATTAACTTAACTTTTTTATTTAAATTCAATTATATAAATATTTTACTTTAAATCAAAGTAAAATCAAACTAAACTAATAATTATTTTACCAGGATTCATCCAAGCTTCTTCATAGGTAGCCCCATAATCAAGCAAAACTTCATTTACTAGATTTTTCATTTCACTACTATAACCAGTAATTATCTCTACTTCTTTAGTTCTGTTTTGTACGTGTGCAGATATAAAACTATCTACTTTTCTAAAGACATCTCTATGTTTTGTTCCATGTAAGTCTAAACAGTTTTGCATAATTACAAATATAATAAAAAAAAGAGAGTAAAACCCTCTTTTTATTTAAATTTATTTATAAAATATAAATTTTTATCCTAAAATAACTTCTTTATACTTTTCTACGTATTCAATAATAGCCATTTCTTTAGCTTTAGCTTCAAACATTATGTCTAAATCAAAACCATAAGTATCTACTTTGTTTTGTATGTAGTCATGATGCGCTCTTGGGTTAGAGTTGTCACGAGGTTCTGAAACATGTACGGCTGGAGTTATATTGTCTGGCCAAGTAGAAACAGCCAAATTTAGAGCATCAAAATGAGACATTCCATCTGGGTGGCAGCTGTGATGATGGTAATCAAAAACTATAGGTACACCTGTTTCTTTATTTATTCTCATTAAGTCTTTTACAGTATAGCAAGATTGCTTATCATCATTTTCTATTGTCAATCTAGACTTAACACTATCATTTAGTTTTTTAAAGTTTTTTATCCATCTTGTTAATGCAGAGTGTTTATCTCCATAAACTCCTCCCACATGAATGTTAATCTTGTTATAATGAGTTCTAGACAAGTTCATCATATCCATAATTTCTCCATGCTTATTTAATTCTACTATTGTTTTCCTTACAACATTTTCATTTGGAGAACAAAGTACATTGAATGGTCCTGGATGGAATGTTAATCTTTGATTATATTTCTTAGCAAGTTCGCCAGCTATTCTAAGAGTAGTTTTTATTTCTTCATAATCAGGGAGATTTTTAAACTCATATTCACTCATCCACGGAAACATATCTGATGACATTCTATAAAATTGTATTTTACAATCTTTATTATTGCTATTCCAGTCAATAATTTTAACTAAATCTTTAACATTTTGTAAGGCTAAAAAAGATGCATACTCTATACCTTTTTCATCAAATGTTTTCTTAATCATACTTCTATTTGTAGTAATTTTAGGCTTTTGAGAACCTAAAGTCATGTTTATACAAGCGTATCCTATTTTCATTTTGATTTTTTAAATGTTTTGTAATAAAGTAGAAACAAAATTAACATATTCAGATATAAATTCTGTTTGACACTCAATCTTACATATGTTTTTAACTTGTTTTTTGTATTCTTTTTTTAAATCTTTTACTTCTTGCTTCTTACTGTCTAAAGAGTTTATGTACATTTCAGTTTGCTCTACGATAATTAATTCATAGTGTTTGTCATTTTTTTGATTTGTTATAGACTCCCACTCTCCCTCTGTATGAAATTCTATACCATATTTACCAAAGGTATAATACAACATTCCCATTGGCCCTTTTCTATTCTTTTGACCCCAAGAAATCTTTCTACAATCATTCTTTTTATCGTGCTCCATAACAATGTGTGCATCCATCATTTGAATAAGTGTGTTTCTACCCGCAAAATTACCATCTTTTGTGTTGTGCCCAATTAAGAACAAAGTAGAATTGTTTTTGCTACACCACTCTCTTAAAGTTTTTATAACATGATAACAAGCATCATCCTCAGACATCAACCCAGTCATTTCAAAATCTTCTTTTGCAACAACTTGCAAAGAGTCAACTATTACAAATTCTGGTTTTAACTCTTCTAACTCTTCCATATACTCTCCAAAATTAGAACAAGTATTTGCATCAGATATATAAGCGCTTCCTTTAGGTATTTTGATGTTTTTTGTTTGAGCTTTTACATTTCTACCTTCCATCTCTCTAAGGTACATAGACACTTTTCTAGGAGATAACCACTTCATTAGATTTACCATTAAAGTAGTTTTACCAGCACCAGAAGTACCACTAACATATATTGCAGAACCGTTTACTATACCGCCATCGGCAGAAAACCACTTGTCAAACCTAACTTTACCAGTTTTAACTGCAGGTTCTGAATAAACTACAACATCTTCAAATAATATACTTTTTGATTTTGGTTTTGATATTTTAGCTACTGATTCCATGTTAATTGTTTTTGTTATTTAATATAATAACGAAAAATAACAATAAAAATTACACATTTTTGCAAAAAAAAAGAAAGCTCTTACTATTTTTCGAAGCTTTCTTTCCAAGACTTAAAAGTCTCTATTTTTCGGACTCAATGTAGTTGTAATTAAATTAGAGGAAAATTTTCCAGTGCGCCTTTGCTACATTTCGTCCTTTCTTATAGTTCAGAAGTAACTGGTGGATAGCCTTTTATCCTAATTTAATTTACAATATTTCAAAACAAAAACATAAGGAAGTAAGCTAGTGTGTTTTTATTTAGCTTAGTTATAAATTAGAAGTAACTAATCTTATAGCCTATGTTTGTTATGTAAATATACAACTTTTTTTAAAAAAACAATAATTAATTCAAATATTATTTAACCTTTTTTTCTGTGTGAATGATTTTTCTTTTTATTTATTTTATCTTTTCTATCATGTCTCCATCTTCCACCAAAACTAGCATGAGCATTTACATCATCTTCGTAATTGAAATTGGAAGTTATTATTTTTACTTTTTTATAAGAAGTTTTATAAATTAATCTCATTAACTCTTTATACTCTTCTTGTAAAACAATGCATCTCATTAACTTTTCATTCCAATCGTCCAAATCTACATTGTTGTAAGTATCTATCCACTCTTCTTCAAGCAATTTTAATTCATCATCATCATAACATTCATTCATTTGATATTCCTTTTGCATATAAGGACTTCCAAGTTTCGACCAACCCAAGTGTGGTTTGTTTATATATTCAGAAAGGTCAACATAATCTTCTACAAGATTATTGTTGTCATCTATATATACTAGTGGCATATTTTTTCCACATTTAAAAAAGTTAGTATGTAAGCTATATATTAAAAAATAAAGATTAGCAGCTTTTGTCTCCAAGTTAAAATCTTCAATTTTATATTCTGGTAAAATTGTTTTAGCCACCATACCAGAATTATATTCTTTATAGCTCATTTTTTTGAACCATTTTTCTTTACATTTTTTTAAGAAATTTTTCATATAATTTATTTTTTATTAAAAACGAATAAAATTAAAAAATATTACAAAAAAAGACAACATAATTAAATGTTGTCTTTTAAAGTGAGTAGTAGTGTAATTTTTATACTCCCATTAGAGTTAGGGTTTCAACATATGATTCAGAATAATCTTCGTAGTTAAAAGTTTCTTCAGCTTCTTCTTTATTGACTAATTTTCCATTTCTATTTTCAACGTGCATCATAATTAAATCATATACTGAAAATGACGGTGCTTGACAGTATGGCTCAATAGCATCTAACATAGCTTGAGTATTTCTTGATGAAACTGGTATACCTTGAGTATCAATATCAAGATGTATATATTCTCTAGATTCTAAATCTATAACTGACATTATAGTTGAGCTAGATTCATTTTGAAGTCTAGTACAATCAGATATTGTTGAAGGAACAAAGTTCATATTAGATTCAGGAAATTCTCTTTCCATATAACCAGCTACAGCATCTTTTACTGAAGAAAATGTAGTGCCTCTATAGTTTTTTACGTCAAGAACTACATACTTATATCCTTCTTTTAATGCGTTTTCAACATTTATATCAATATATTCAGCACAAGCGCCCCTTCTATGTCTAACATCACCAGAATAACATCCTGATTCACAGTTTTTATGACCATTCCAGCCAATGTGCATAATTTCGCTGTCACCAACAAAAGTACCAGTTAAATCCAAATCTTCATTTCCATGTTCATCAAACCAGTGAACAAATGCTCTTATAACTTTCGCATTTTGATTTCCAATAGGAGTTCTTTGACCTCTAATTGTAGGCTTTAAGGAAGGGCTTAAAGACCTCATATTTTTAGGCATAGGTATTTTTTTCAAGTCCTCATCAACCCAAACTTTACCTAAATCATTAAGTTTAGAAAATTTTATAGACAAAGCTTCTAATATTGTATTTTGAACCTCTTTTATTAGATTTTCATCTAAAGCTTCTAAGTCTTTTAGTTTAGTTCTACGCCTTGCTCCTTTAAGCATGATAGTTCTATTGTTATTATCCACATTTCTTTTGCCAAAGTGTTCGTATGCTTCAAATAAAACCTTATTAGAAACTTTGCTTGCAACTTTTTTCATTGCATTAAAGATAATCTCTTTTCTTTTTGGCAATTGTGGTTTACAATTATATCTAATTAGATAATCTAACCTTCTAAACAACTCACCAGGTCTTTCAGATAGCTTGTCTATTCCTTCTTGAAAAGAGATTTGATAAGCTTTTTGAACTTTTGAATACCAAGAGTCAACCTTTTCATTTCTAATTTTGTTAAACATAGAAAATGCCTTAGGATATTTGTTTTTGTACTCTCCTGGGTGCAAAATCTCTCCTAACCTAATCCATCTTTGCTCTTTTAGTGTAGCTTCAGAAGCATCACAATTGGTGTTCTCTAAAAGTTCAAGCAAATATCTTCTTTCTTTTCTTTTAAATTTTTTAAACTTAAAATCTTCTCTATATGGATTTTCTATTTTTTTTGTAGTCCAAGCAGATTCTCTAATAAGTTTTGATGGAACTCTAGGAATGCTTATATCTCCACCAGACATGTGAATTGCTATCCTTAAAACATCTGTAACGGTTTTAACTGGAACATTTAGACCCATCGCAGCTAGAGTGCATAAGTTTTCCTTGAATGGTATAGATGAAGGAAATACTAAATCATATTCACTTTCTGAAAACCAAACGACAATATCCATATCATCTGGTGTTAAGCTGTTGTTTACAGAAACTAATTTAGTAAAAATGTTAAGAAACATTTCATTAGAGCCTGCATCAATTGTTGTATATTTAGATTGCTCAAACGCAGTACTTCTCTCTTTTGTAAAAGTATTTGGTTCATATGAACCGTTTGATAAATAATGAGCTATTTGATGAAGCCATAATTCAGTTTCACTTTTAGACATAACTTCTTGAGGAAACCCCTTCCAGAAAGGAGTATAATTCCTGTTAGAACCAGTCATTATTTTTAAGTAGGATATCACTTCATTGTGAAAAATTACTATATCTTCTTTAGAAGCTCTTGACATATTCAATATAGCTTCTTGGTTCAATAAGTATCCAAATTGCATTAATTCAGAAGAAACAGACATAGCCATTTGTATGTTGTTTTCGCCAGAATCTTTTAGATTTACAAATTTGTTTCTAAATTGTATTATGTTTTTAGATAAGTCAATCTTTTTAAGTTCAGTTTTTTCTATAGAACTATTAGAATTTTCTTTTAATTCGTTTACAGATTCTAAAACTTCGAATTCGTTTTGATTTAAGCTATCTAGATTCATAATTAATTAATGTTAAATGTCTTTTTTTAAACTTCTATGCAAATATAATATATTTTTTATAAAAAAAAAAGAAATTAAATAATTAATTTTGTAAAGTAAGGTTTAATATAGTAAATCTAAAGTATTTTTGAGAAAAATCTAAATTTAAAGCAAATAAAGTTATTTTTCCAATTCTTATTTGGAATTCTGTTTTATCCCATTGTTTTAACGGGGATTTCCATTCATTTATAAAGTTCATTTTTTATTCTTTTTCTAGTTAAATCAAATGCTAGGCAATATAATTCATAAGCTTCTTTGTGCTTTTCTTCATATTTTAGTTTGTGTATTTCTTCTTCCCATATTTTTGTTATGTTTTTGTCTGAACGTATATAAGAAAACATTTCAAACATATGGTCTTCTCTATTTGAACTCATTTTATTTAAGGCTTTTAATATATAATATATATATAAGAAAAATTTAATATAAATCTTTTCTTCCTAAATAAGTATTTTGTTCATTTAGCAAATTGATATTATCA
>Ga0181567_10003639_pt1 | contig 11408 bp, 5 predicted proteins | sample 101ome_14_FD_133761 | JGI IMG/M metagenome (GOLD analysis project Ga0181567, IMG submission 133761) | Coastal salt marsh microbial communities from the Groves Creek Marsh, Skidaway Island, Georgia - 101403AT metaG (megahit assembly) | ecosystem: Environmental > Aquatic > Marine > Intertidal zone...
AAGCGTACAGTTTGCAAACGATGGGGTTGACGGGATTTGAAGATGTGCTGCGCGATCATTTGGCGCTCTCGCGCGGTGAGGAGGGAAGCTGGCAGGATCGCATCGTCGCGCACGAACAGGGCGGCATTGCGCTGCTCGGTGGTACCGATTGGAACAACCACCCGATGACCCGGGCGGTAAGCGTGAAGCTTTCCCGATCCCTTTTTGCCGGTATCGACGCTTACGCCGGGGCGATTTGGGCTTCAGGCCAAGACGGCGCGTCGGCAGGATTGGAATGGGATCTGCGTTTTGCCAAACTGCAGGTGCCGCTTGTCAGTACCCCGAGCTTCGGTGCGAGTTGGTTTACCATCCGCAATACAACAGCACCAGCCGTGACGCTGGTGCTGAATTGGGAGTCGTTGAGTCCGTATCAATTGTTGCGTTCGGGACGCGTCATCAATTGACGGGGTTGGATTGATTCTCTGCGAAGTTGTACGAAACCCCGATGGAAAATGTTCGGCCCATCGAAAACCGTTGGAAGGTGTACGTGTCGTTATTGAAGGCATACGTTTGGTGGTAATCCGGGTCGAGGAGGTTCCGCCCTTGAACTTTGAGCAAAAATTGTTGACCTAGCTTTTTGGTGATGCTCATGTCCAAGGCTCCGCGAGGCTGGTCATACACGTCTGGCGTACCTCCCGGCGTGATGAGGACCAATTTGGGACCACTGACATTGAATCCGGCAGTGAAGTTCAATCCTTTGGGTTCGTTGGCATAGCTCAGCATGCCATTAAAGATGTAAGGCGACTGACCGTACATCGGTCGCGTGGGCAAATGATCGGGATCCGTCGCGCGAATTTCGGTCAATTCGTCCGACTCGATGCGCGTGGCGCTTTGGATGTAGGTTGCGTTCAATGCGAGGTTGAAGTCTTTGAGCGATTCGCTCAAAAACCCAAGGTTTTTCCTCGCCTCCAATTCGAGTCCAAACAACTGAGCCTGTGCGACATTCTTCCACGTGATCTCCGTGTTTGCAGCCGTTGAAATGATGACTTGCTCGATGGGATCGGTGAAGTGCTTGAAAAACGCACTTAATGAAATCAATTCGCCCAAAGCAGGATACGCTTCGATTCGGTGATCGACATTCAGGATCTTGGTGCGATTCAGGTCCGTGTTTCCAGTTTGTTGTTCTTGGATTTCAAAGTCGAAAACAGAAAACGGTGCTTTCTCTCGGAACAAGGGTCGGGCAACGCTTTGGCTGGCGGCAAAACGGTAGTTCACCAACTTTAAATCTTCTTCCAATAGTTTCAGCGTCAGATTCAATGAGGGGAGCACATCGACTACCTGCAAATCTCCCCGAAAGTTGGAGGCTAATTCGGGAAGCAAATCGTCTTCCAAGAGCTTGTCGCTTGCTAACACCATGTTCGTGGATTCCAACCGCACACCGCCATTGATTTTCATGCGATCGGACGGTTCCATATTGAGCATCGCATAAGCCGCGGTGACGGTTTGATTGGCCTCATAGCTGTTTTTGATATCGGTGTCATCGCGGAGGTAGATGTAATTCGCTCCCCCGCTTGTGTTCCCTGGCACGATGTGCATGTTGGCAGCGCTGAAGTACGCGGTCGGGTTTCCATGATACGAAACACCTTGCGAAACGAAACTGTACCGGTTTTCGGAATAATCGCGCCCCTGCTGGACCAAGGAGACCCCCAAAGCCAATTTGTTGTGAGGTCCACGCGCTTGGGCAATGGGTTTCTCGAAATTCACTTTCACGTCGAGTGTTGAATTTTTCATTCGGCGGTAAAAGCGCGTGGGTGAGGGGTAGAGGTTTTCTTGTATGCTGTACGACAGCGCATCGGATTGGATTTCTTCCGTGTAAAATCCGGGGTAATATTCGCTTAAGTTTTCACCGTCTGCCAACAGAGCCAACGCGTCCTCTGTAATGTCGTGACCCGCTGGATCACGATAAATCAAGCCAGCAGGCAAGGATTCGTAACTGTTGATGAATAAGCGCAAATCGGGCGTGTTTTGTTGACCCAACGAATAGGATGTGCTCCAAGTGATTTGATGAGCTTCATGGTCGCTCAATTTATGTGTGCCTCTGAGTTGGTACACATTCATGCTGCGCTCGAGGTATCGCTGCTGTCTTTGTTCCTGGCCCAATCCGATGGCATCGCTGGGGTTGATTCCGTCTTGATATCGAGCGTCATTGATTCCGGAAATGTTGGGCATGAACGTGAAGGCCAATTTGCTCGTTGGACTGATGGAGTAGCCGAGGTTGAAAAGCGCAGAAGTGAACACCGAACGGGTGCCGCGAACATCCGAGAATTGCTTCTGCAAGTCCAGTTGGTTTTTTTCGATCTCTAGCCCCGTAAGCTGATATCGGCCGGTAACTCCGTTTTCATAAAACCGGCTACTAGATTTGTATTGAAAACCGAAATTGTACCCCAAGTTTCTCCCGAATAATTGGGTTTGATTTCCAAACGAGATGCTCTTCGAGACATCCAATGTCGGCGTGATGCGTTCCGGTTCCCAAGTGTTATCAAAAGACTGGGTCTGGGCAGAAAGCTGCTCATTTTGAGCGGCCCGAATGGCGTTCATAAATTCGTTGTTGACTTGACCTAGACTCTCGATTCCGTCAATCGCATTGACAATGCTGGTTATCGAAGTTTGTCCACTTCCGGTTCCAATATCGGCGGCAGAAGTGATGCCGAATTCACTGAGTTCCTGACCGAAACCGGCGAAAACCAGCGCGTCATAATAATTCGAATATTGCGGCGGGGTTACCTCTTGACCGGAGACCAAGTCCGGCACATCCAAGGTGCCGTTGTCTCTTCCCCACCATTCGGAGCTTCCGACTGCGCTTGTGATGAAGCGGTCATTGAATGTGCTGTTCGTATTGAAACCCACTGATGTGGTGTAGTTCAGCGTGAATTCATCCGGAAAATCTTTGGTGATGACGTTGATGTACGCTCCAGAATAATTGGCCGGAAGGTTTGCATTGAGGGTTTTAACGACCACCAGGTTATCAATAAGCGATGTTGGGAATAAGTCCATGGAAACCGAACTTCGCTTCGGATCGAGCGAGGGTATTTCGCCACCATTCAAGGCGGTTCGCACATACCGATCACTCAATCCCCGGACCACGACGAATGGCCCCATCGTGTACACCCCGCTTACTCGTTTGATGGCACTGCTGGCATCGCTGTCTCCATTTTTCTTGATTTCTTGGGATGAAATGAAGTCAATCATGGCGGTCTCTTTTTTCTTGACGTTTTCCATGTAAACCGCCCTGGATTTGTTTTGGCGAACCTCCACAATGGCCTCGTTTTCAATGGCAATGACATTGGGTTCCATCCCGAAGTTGAGGATCAACGTTTCATCGCCTTCGATGGTCACTTCTTTCGTCAATGCGTTGAACGCTATAAAACGTCCCGTAAGCCGATATGTACCCGGTTCCAAGCCCGTTATGGTATAGTTGCCATCAAAATCACTCATCACCCCGAGTCCACCTGGATCGATTGAAACAGTGGCTCCGATCAAGATGTCTTGATTGGATTGATCGAAAATTCTTCCAGTGATCGTTCCTTGAGCAGCGATGTTCGCGGCTGTGAACAATGCGAGTATCGTCAAAAAGTGGATTTTCATGAGGCTCGTGAGTCGGTTGGTCGTCAAGTGAAACGTGCAGGAATATCTTATTGAACAATGAGCTTGGTGCGGTGGGTGTGAATGCCGTCGTTTACATGCACGATGTAAATGGCGGATTTGAGTGCGGTCAAGTCCAAGGTTGTGGTTTCTCCGGCCCACAGTGCTGTATTCAATTGGTGTGCAATCTTGCCGCTCAAGTCGTGAATCTGAATGTGGGCTTGTGCGATGTTCCTGTTACATACGATGTTGGCTGCCCCCTGAGCCGGATTCGGAAAAATCGAAAACCCATCCGCATCAAGTCGTGAAATGCGGGTTGGGCATCCGAAGAATCCGCGGCTCCACAGCATCGACCATCCGCTCAGCCAATTGCATTCGGCTGCCGGATCAAATGCCCCGGGATAGGTTACGTTTTCGAACCAACCTACAGTCGGACCCACGCCTGAAGGAAGGTCAACGCTCGGTACCAAGTTGAGCAACCCTGAACCTTCCTCAATGATCCAGCTCAATCCGCTCGCAGACACGCTATTCCCGTTGGAAGCGAACATGGCTTCAAATGTTGCAGAAGAAACGGCAGCCGCGTCAGTGGAGTCAGCTGGATTGGCCCAGCCTGATCCCATGGTGATTTTGAACAGGTCGCTGGGTGCGGCATTGAGTCCCGCACCGGTGCATGCGTCAAATACGTTTCCCGCAAACACGATTTCGTTGTTTTCCAATCGAGCGTACGCGTCTTCGCCAGAGGCGAGATTTTCAACGTCGATTCCTTTTCCCCAGTTGTAGAAGATAGAGTTGTGGTATTCTCCGCCCGCATTATCGCGGAAAGTCAATGCGCGTTTACCGGCCTCGATTCCTTGCCCCATATACGTTGCATTGTAAATGATGGGATGCGCATACGGCAAGCCATCTTCGGGATCGGTTCCGCCGTCATGCTCGCCTCCTCGGTCGCCTTCGCCTGGTGCCTGAACAGTGCACCAGAATTGTCCATGGCCTCGCCATCCTTCATCGTAATCGAATGAATCGTCCCCGCAGAAGGCCGTGAGCACATGCTTCATCGAGGCCGTTCCTCCGAAAAATTCCACGCCATCGTCGGCATTGGAGATCACTTCGATGTAATCGAGTGTGGTGCCTGCGCCCACTCCCCCTAATGTCAAACCGTTGATTTCATTGCCCGCGCCGATGTCGGTTCCTCCGTGACGAATGCTCACATAGGTCATGGAACCGCTGCTATCGAGGTCGTCGTTCCCGCCATACAAGCCTCGCGATTCGGTATCTGGAATGCCTTCAATTTGTGTTTCGCCGGGAGAGGAGTTGAGCTGGGCGCTGCCCAATAGGATCACACCTCCCCATTGCCCTCTGACATCGTATGGAGTCGATCCGTCCAAGGCATCTTCTTCAAATGTGAAAACAATGGGGTTTTCCGCGGTTCCATTGGCTTGAATTTGGGCTCCACGCGCCACGATCAAGGCGGAAGCTTCAGCGCCCGAACCGGATTTTCCCTTGACTACGGTTCCCGGTTCAATGGTCAATACATCTCCTGCGTTGACGAAAACAAATCCGTCCAGGATGTAGGTGTTGTTCTGTGTCCAGGTTGTGGTGCCCGTTCCAGAGCCGTCATCGGAAATGATGATCTGAGCTTGATTGGTCTTGGTCATCAGCAAACATGCCGTTGCAAAAAGGAGGTTGAGAAGCTTGTTCATTTTTGTCATTTGGTTTGGACAAAATTCTCGACCAGAATCCGGTTCGGTTATAAGGGGCAATTGCCTTTGTGTTAACGTCTTGTTACGCCCGCGCGCCAGCAGATTAACACACGATGAAGAAAAAAACCCAGTGCCATTCGAGTGAACAGCACTGGGTTCCTATTTCAGCGGCCGTCTCAGGCCAATGCGGTCTATCAGAATGCCAGCTCCACTTGGAAGCGGTAGATGAATTCGCCGGCTTGTTCGTCGGTGAATTGGTCCGTCTCGAGGAGGTAGCTGAAGTCGCTTTGGATTTTCAAGTAGTGTCCAACGATATACTTGGAAACCCCCAATGTATACATGTCCTGCAAATCACGGCCTGACGCCTGTTCAGGGGTGATGGTGGTGTAACGCGCAGCAAATTCGAGGTTACTCGGCAAGAGGTAGCCTGCTTGGACGACGGTTCCACTCCCCGTGTAATAGTTGGAGATGAAGTTGCCTTCCGTGTCGACGAGGCGATCGCCGTTGATTTGCTTGTTTGCGTATTCGGCTGCCACGGAAAGTCCGTTGTACTTGAACATGAGGTCCACAAATGCCGTGTTCAAGCTGCTGTATGCCGTATCGGCGACATAGCTTCCGAGGTTGCCGCGTTCGCGTGCCGCTCGGTCGTTGTAATCGTACGTCACGCCTATGGACAATTTTGGGGTGGCTTCGCGCTTCAAATCCGATCCGAAGTAATCCCCTTTGCCCGTGAATTCGCCAAATGGCAGCACCTCCACACGGCCGGTGTACTCCAATCCGCCGTAGTTGCCGCTGGTGCGGTAGCGTCCTTCACCTTGTGAAATGGCAAATGCTTGTTTTGTGACGACGTTGCCAAATTTCTTTTTGTTGTGAAACTGGATGCCCATGTCGCGGTCGATGTTGAAACGCGAGTTGACCAAGCTTCGGTCGACGAATTGCAATTGCTGGGAGGAGATAACACGTTCGCGGTTCCCGGGCAATTTGGTTTGGCCGAGCCAGATTTCGAAGTTGCCGAACGCATTCCATTTGAAAAAGGCGTCCAAAATCAAATTGGAAGTGTTCCCCGTTTCAGGTGATTCACCACCGTGATCGCGGTTTGAAAGGCCCAACTCAATTTTGTACTTCAAGCGTGGCGTGTAGGCGAAACCGGAGAACTTCAATCGCGAGCGACGGACAAGCCAATTGGCGCTGACGTCCTCAATGCCGTTGTAATCACTCGGCATCTCAGCGATGAGCAGGTTTTGCATGCGGTAATTGAACTTCATCGAGAAGCTGCTGTCCGCAGCAAGGAGGTTGACACCTTTGCCGTAGGTGATGTCCGTTAACTGTTGTGCATTGGCAGCGTCGAGGAGGCAAGTCGATAGCAAGGCCATGCAAAAAGCCAAATTTTTCATTTTATGATTTCGTTATTTTTTTTGGTTTTGGGAAACAAAAATCCCCAGAAGTGCTTCCGGGGATTTTGAGCTTTAAGGTGTGGTTACCGCTGCAGTGTCTGCTGCGGTCGCAGTGGAATCCGTGGTTTCGGAAATCACTTCCACTTCCGTAACCGGTTGTTGGGTTTGTTCGGTTGCTGCGGGTTCGGCATCCATCGAGCCATCGGTGCCGTAATGGATGGCCAAAACGATGGCCACGCTCACCAACAAGCCCACAATCAACTTCAGAAAGTCTTTCGCCACGATTGGGAAGATGGTCTTCAAATTTCCTTTTTTCGTAAGCCCTGTATTCAAAGCGAGCTCACGTCCGCAAAGCAATCCAACGAATACCCACGTTGTAGACATCGGGATGTTGTTCAACTGCTTAAAGTACAAGAGCAGGAATGCATACACCAAATCGATGAGGGTCGCGGAGCGCACGTACTTCGTGCTTTGCTTGTCCAGTACAATTTGTTGGATGGCACCGCCTTGCTTGTAGAAAATCCAGCCTAGGCCGACAACAAAGAAAACGATGACCATTATCAATTGGCTCACTTCCAATGATCGTGGCAAGAACACAGCAATGTTCGCTACGTCATGTGAAAGCCAGGTGTACCACAAAAATCCAGTCGAGAGCCACTGAAACGTCCGCCAGAATTTTTTAGAGCCCTTGCTTACATCCTCTTTTTCATCAACCAACCGCGAGATGATGAGCCACAAGGCGTAAGCTACGACTGCAGCCAATCCATATCCCATGATGCTCTTCATGAGCATTTTTTCCAAAACGAACGTCGATGCAAAAGCCGACAACACCAAGAATGAAGTTGATACCGGAATCCCTCGTCTCGTGAGCAAAACGAGTGCGAGCGGTGCAATGGCATGATACCACTGGGGCTCCTTGTATGGGATTTTGGTCAAACGACCGAATGAGATGTCGCCATCTCCTGTGTACCAACCGTAGACCAGTGTAACCACCAAGACAGCCGAAGCTGCCGCCCACAAGGTGGTCCATTTGAACTTCTCTCGGTTTGAAGCAATCCAGGTTCCCAGTGTTTGAACACTGTCATTTGCAATGACGGAATATCCTGCGAGGATGAATCCGACTACGGTGAATAATTCAAGCATCGTGATAAAAAATTTCACCGCAAAATTCAGCTGTGATTTCGGACCTCTTACAAATCCAATGTTATCTCCGTGTTAAATGTCGATGTTAAATTTTTGCGAGTTGATTGTCAGATTCTTAGGATAAAAAAAGGCGGACCGAAGCCCGCCTTTTTAAATGCTATGTTAACGCTGGATTACGCCTTGAGCTTCTTGCTCAAATCCAATACACTTGGCGTTGCGATGAAAATCGAGCTGTAAGTACCGACGACCACACCGACCATCAAGGCGAATACAAAGCCTTTGATGTTGTCGCCTCCAAGGAGGAAAATCGTCAGCAACACCACGAACGTCGAAAGTGACGTGTTGATGGTACGGCTCAACGTGCTGTTCAATGCGTCGTTCATGACCGATTCGTCGTCGCGCTTGCTTCCATACAACCCGACGTACTCACGAATACGGTCAAACACAACCACCGTATCGTTGATGGAGTAACCGATGACCGTGAGGATGGCCGCAATAAACGCTTGGTCGATTTCCATGGTGAATGGCAAGATGCCGGCAAAAATCGAGAAGCAACTCAATACGATGATTACGTCGTGCACCATGGCAATCAACGCGCCCAAACCGTACTGCCACTTGCGGAATCGGAAGAAGATGTACAAGAAAATGATCAGCAGCGAGAAGATGGTCGCGTTCTTCGCTCCGTTTCGGAAATCGTCCGAAATCGTGCTGTCAACTTTGTTGTACTGGTCGATTGTGTAATCAACACCTGCAACCGCCAATCCTTCAGCCAACGCCGCTTGAATCAATTCGTCTTGATTCGGATCAGGGTTGTCGATCATGTAGTTCGTCATGATCCGCACTTTCGCGTCGCTATCCTTCGTCTGAACGATGGGGTTGCCCATCTTGCCTTCTTCGGAGAAAGCCGTCGACAAGGACTCACGGATTTGCTGCACATCCACTTCTTCTGCAAAGCTCACGTCAAACGTGGTTCCGCCGGAGAATTCAACACCGTACTGCAATCCTTTGGTCATCAAACTGGCCAAACCGCCTGCGACAAGCACGCCGCTGAGGATGTAAAACTTCATGCGGTTGCCTACGAAGTTGGCATTGATTTTCGTGAACCAATCCTTCGTCATTTCCGAAGAGAAGGTGATGGATTTCTTGTTCTCCAATCGGCTGAAAAAGACCAACCGCGTTAACACGATGGCTGAGAACAAGGACGTGAAAATACCGATGATCAAGGTGGTTGCGAAACCGCGAATCGCACCGCTACCGAAGCTGTACAATACAAACGCCGTCAACAACGTGGTGATGTTCGCATCGATGATCGCGCTGTACGCTTTTTGGTATCCGTCTTTCAACGCTACCATCAAGCCTTTTCCACCACGCATCTCTTCACGGATTCGCTCATAGATGAGTACGTTGGCGTCAACCGCCATACCGATGGTCAATACGATACCCGCGATACCAGGCAGGGTCAATGCGGCTCCGAGCGATGCGAGTGCACCAATCAAGAAGAACAGGTTGGCGATCAACGCGAGGTTCGAAACGAGTCCAGCTCCCTTGTAATAGAAAATCATGTAGAGCAGGATCACCATCAAGGCAATCACAAAAGAGCTCAATCCTGAATTGATGTTCTCTTCACCGAGCTGTGGGCCGACGCTCACTTCGTCCACAATACGCGCTGGCGCTGGCAATGAACCCGCTTTCAACAAGCCGGCGAGGTCATTGGCTTCCAACATTTTCTGCTCAATGCTTTGATCCGAACCGAAGCTAATCTGCGAACGGCCGCTGGTAATCGCCGACTGAACGCTCGGCGCGCTGAACACCAAACCGTCGAGGACCACTGCCACTGCACGCTGATTGTCAGCGGCGCATTCCGTGGTCATGCGACCCCAAATGCCTGCACCTTCTGAGTCCATGGTCATGGAAACCACAACGTCACCGATTTCATCATACGAAACCCGTGCGTCTACAATGCTCTTGCCGGACAACTTAGCCTTGCCTTTGCGGCTCTCGTCTTTGATGGCGTACAATGCTGCAAACGTTTGGGTCGGCTTCGCTTCCCACAACAGACGCAAGTCGTTACGCAATGCGAGGCGCGCCTCAGGTCGACTCAACAGATCGTTCACACGGTTCGTGTCCGCGATCGCAGCATATCCAATCACGGCGGAGCGACGTTGCAACTCCGGTTGCAAATAGCGGAATAATGGAATCTTGGCGAGCTTCTGCTCATCCGTCAACGCGCTGTCCGCAGGTGCATCGCTGCCATACAAATCGGGATTGTTGGCGGTACCGATGGCCGTGTTGGCCGCGTCCAAACGCTGGATGACTTCGTCGTTGAAGTAGGTTTCCCAGAACTCGAGGTTCGCTGTGCTCTTCAATTGCTTTCGTGCGCGCTCGCGGTCGTCGATGCCGGGTAATTCTACCAGAATTCGGCCGCCGCTAACCTTCTGTACATTCGGTTGCGCCACGCCCAATTGGTCAATACGCTTGCGGATGATGCTCTCGGTATTGTCGATCGCCGTGGTGGACTCATTGCGCAGGATGGCGAAGATTTCGTCATCCGTGGATTGGGCAGGGAACAGGTCCTTGCTCTCCATGTTGTGGAAAATGCGCCACAACTCGACGGGAGTTTCCGATGCGCCATTGAGCTCTTTCCAAGCAGCTTCAAACAAATCGACATAGGTCAATCCTTGTGTGCTGCGTTGGGCCGTTTTCGCGTCGGCAATGGCTTGTCTAAACGTGGCATTGTTGGAGTAATCGCTCAATGCGATGATCAAATCCGGGATGCTCACTTCGAGCGTCACCGACATCCCGCCTTGTAAGTCCAAGCCGAGGTTGAGCTCCTGCTCGATGACCTCGCGGTACGTGTGACCTAAAACTGGATAAATCTCAGCATTGGCGCTGTCTCGCAAGAACTCACGAGCCGCTTGATCTCGGGTCGATGCCCATTCGGTCTCCGTAATTTCTCCGTTGCTTTCGAGCGAGTCCGCTACGTAAGCTCCATAGTTCGCTGCTTCTTCCTCATAACCGTTTGCTACCCAGTTGAAACTCAGGGTGTAAAGGGTCGCAAACGACAATAAAACAGTGAAGAGCAGAATTGCATTCTTATTTTGCATGATGCAAGAGTGTTTTTCAGGGGCGCAAATATAACTTAAAACCCGTCACGGATGAGGGTTAGCAAGGGTACGAACTACCTTTGTGCTATGTTTCGTTTTCTGCGAGTTTTTATACAAACGGCCTTGTTCGGATTTTTTGCCCTGCATTGTACAGGTAATATCACTGCGCAGGAGGGCTTCTATCAGCTTGCCATTTTGAAGTATCGCGGGGGAGGGGATTGGTATGCAAATCCAACGGCTGTGCCGAATTTGGTCACATTTTGCAATGGGGAACTCGGGATGACCTTGAACTCAGACGTGGCAACCGTGGAAGTGGGTTCGCCGGAATTGTTTGACTATCCTTGGATTCATATGACGGGCCATGGCAATGTTGTTTTTTCTCCTTCGGAAGCTCAAAATCTGAGAACCTACCTCGAAGCTGGCGGTTTCTTGCACATCTCCGATAATTA
>Ga0181567_10003646_pt1 | contig 11401 bp, 10 predicted proteins | sample 101ome_14_FD_133761 | JGI IMG/M metagenome (GOLD analysis project Ga0181567, IMG submission 133761) | Coastal salt marsh microbial communities from the Groves Creek Marsh, Skidaway Island, Georgia - 101403AT metaG (megahit assembly) | ecosystem: Environmental > Aquatic > Marine > Intertidal...
AAAAAACCATTTTGGATTTATGTTTGCACCGAACTATCATGCTGCAATGAAATATGTTGGCCCAACGAGAAAAAAAATTGGAAAAAGAACTATTTTTAATATGATAGGACCACTTAGCAATCCCGCATTTGTTCAAAGACAGGTAGTTGGAGTTTTTGATAAAAAACTAGTGAATATATTTGCACATGCCTTAAAAGATTTAAAAATTAAATTTGCATGGATAGTAAATAGCAATGATGGATTAGATGAAATTTCGCCTTATGATAAAACAAATGTTGTACAATTAAAAAATGGTGAAATTTCAGAAATTAATATTGATCCTAAAGAACTTAATGTGAATGCTGAAGGTTTCACAAATATAATTGGAAATGATGCAAAATATAATTCACAGCAAATTTTAGAAATATTCAAAGGCCAAGATAATGATTTTTCAAAGGCTGTTTCATTAAATGCAGCAGCTGGATTGGTGGTATCTGAGGATGAAAAAGAATATAAGATTGCCTATAATAAAGTTAGAGATCATATCCTGTCTGGTGATGCTTATTTACATTTAGAAAAAATAAGAAATGCCTGAAAATATATTAAAAAAAATTATAGAAAAAAAATTAATAAAGATTGAAAATCTTAAAAAAGAAATATCTGTTGAAAATTTAAATGATAAAATTTCAGAAAATAAATTATTCATTAATTTTAAAAATAAAATTTTAGATAATTTGAATAATAATAAAATTTCTATAATTGCTGAAATTAAAAAAGCAAGCCCATCAGCAGGTGTTATTATTGATAATTATAATCCACTCGAAATTGCTGAAATTTATTTAAAAAATAAAGCTACATGTTTGTCTGTTTTAACTGAGGAAGATTTTTTTTTAGGTAATCTGCTTCATGTAAGCAAAATAAAAGAAAAAATAAAATTACCTATTTTGTGTAAAGATTTTTTTATTGATAAATACCAGGTTCCTCTCGCAAAAAGCTATGGTGCTGATGCTATTTTGATTATTCTTGCAGGTGTTGATGATCAAACAGCAGATGAGCTTTATGAAGAAGCTATTAAACAAAAAATGTCAATTATTGTTGAAGTGCATACCGTGGAAGAAGCAAAAAAATCATTGAGATTTAGTGATGCAATGATTGGTATAAACAACAGAAATTTAAAAACCCTTAAAACTGATTTAAATACAACTTATGATATTCATAATGTGATAGTTAATCACAAAGGACCTTTTATTTCGGAAAGTGGAATTAAAGATAAAGAAGATTTAATAAACATAAGCTCTAAGACAAATATAAAAACATTTTTAATTGGTGAATCAATTCTAAAAAATTTAGAAAATAATAATATTTTTTCATTACTATAGTTAAAAAGTCCTATTTTAATTGATTTTTTAACTATTGTTATTTTTAAGAACTTTTATAGAACATCTATGTACTCAATTTGTTCTATGCTAACAAAAAAACAAAAAAACCTTTTATTATTTATCAACAAGAAGTTGAGATCTACTGGGGTGTCCCCTTCTTATGAGGAAATGAAAGAGTCGTTAAATCTAAAATCTAAGTCAGGGATCCATAGATTGATTAGCGCACTAGAAGAGAGAGGTTTTATTAAAAGATTGGCTCACAAAGCAAGAGCGCTGGAAGTTGTTAAATTGCCTGAAACTGCATCTGCAAATGACATTTACAATAGCTTTTCTCCGAGTGTTATAAAAGGGGGGCTAGATAATGATGAAGTTGACAAAAACTCTAGTGATGAAATTCCAGTTTTAGGAAATATTGCTGCTGGTACCCCTGTCGAGGCTATTCAAAACGAAATTACAAGAATACCATTACCAAGCAACATAGAAAAAAATGGTGAATATTTTGGACTAAAGGTTCAAGGTGACTCGATGATAGAAGCTGGTATTAATGATGGCGATACTGTAATTGTAAAGAAAACAGAGACAGCAGAAAATGGAAAAATTGTTGTAGCATTAATTGATGATCACGAGGCAATGTTAAAAAGAATTAGACGAAAAGGAAAAACAGTTGCGCTTGAAAGTGCAAATAGAAATTACGAGACAAAAATTTTTGGCCCTGATAGAGTAAAAGTCCAAGGTATACTAGTATCTTTGTATAGAAACTTTCAATAAAATAGTCTAAAAAAACTGGATGAAAAAAGTTGCAACAAGATTTGCACCCTCGCCCACTGGACCATTGCATATTGGAGGAGTTAGAACCGCACTTTTCAATTGGTTATTTTCTAAAAATAAAAATGGAAATTTTTATTTAAGAATTGAAGATACCGATAAAGAGAGATCAAAAGAGGAATACAAGAATCAAATATTAAAATCGTTGAATTGGATAGGAATTCATCACGATGGTGATGAATATATACAATCAAGCAAAATAAATGAACATATAAATGTAGCAAAAGAATTGCTTAAAAAAGAAGATGCATACAAATGTTTTTGCACAACTGAAGAAATAGAAGAACAAAAAAAAAGAGCCAAACAAAAAAAACTTCCATACACATACAATAGAAAATGTAGAGATCTTGCTATAGATGAAATGCCTGAAAATAAAGATTTTGTAATTAGATTTAAAAGTAAAATTGAAGGTAAATCTATCTTAGAAGATATTGTGCAGGGTAAAGTAGAAATTGAAAATAATACAATTGAAGATTTTATAATTTTGAGAAAAGATGGGTCCCCAACATATAATTTATCTGCTTCAGTTGATGATCATCTAATGAATATGACTCATATAATTAGAGGAGACGATCATAAAATAAATACATTTAAACAAATACAAATTTACGAGGCTATGAAATGGAAAATACCTTCATTTGCACACATACCTCTAATACATACTATTGATGGAAAAAAACTATCTAAAAGAGATAAAGCATCAACACTGGATGATTATTCAAAAATTGGAATTATGCCAGATGCCTTAAGGAATTATTTATTGAGACTTGGCTGGTCTTATAAAGACAAAGAAATTTTTGACATAAAAGAAAGCATAGAATTGTTTAGTTTGGATGGAATAGGTAAATCTCCATCAAAATTAGACATTTCTAGAATACTTTCGATGAATGAATACTATATTAAAAATATAGATGAAGACGAATTATACAAAAATTTGTTTAATTATTGTGAAATTTATAAATCAAAAATCCATGCAAATAAAGAGGGAGTAATTAAATTATCTTTATCTTTTTTAAAAAATAAAGCTAAAACTCTTGAAGATATTTACAATAATTCAAAATATTTAATTGAAGATGTCGTTAATATCAGTGGAGAAGATCAAAAGATATTAGATGATAAATCAAAATCAACAATCAAAGATTTCATACAAAAAATAATGAATATTGAAATTTTCAATAGAGAAAATTTAGAAATAGTCGTTAATGAAATTATAAAAAAAAAAGAAATAAGTTTTAAAAGTATTGGACAACCATTAAGAGTAGCGCTTACGGGATCAAGATTTGGTCCTGGATTATATGATATATTAATATCTTTAGGAAAAGAAGAGGTTTTGAAAAGGTTAAACCAAATAGGATAATACTACTTTGGATGCCTGGTCAGTTGAAGAGGTTGGGGATTTTATTTCATTTAAAGTTTTATTTATTTCAAATAATTGATTTTTGATAAGATCATTTTTTTTTAAGAAATAATTTACGGACTTATATATTTCATCAGAGTTACATTCCTTTTGAATTAACTCAGGAATTATTTCTTTGTTATTAATAATATTAACCATATTAACAAATTTAATATTTAATAAGGATTTGGCTAAAAGATAATTAAAATAATTCATTTTATATATAATAATTGAAGGAATATTATTTTTACAAACTTCTAAAGATACAGTCCCTGATTTAACAATTGCAAATATTGATTTTTTTAAAAGATTTGATTTTAATTTTTCATCATAGATTATATCAACATTCGATAAATTATAATCCTTCGTCATAGATTTTAGTTTATCTGATAATTTTTCAGTGCTATGAAATACATAATTGTAATCAAAATTTTTATTATTCATTTTTTTTATAAAATTTATCAAAATTGGCATATGCATTTTAATTTCTGAAATTCTGCTACCAGCAAAAATTGAAATTATTTTTTTATCTATTACTTGGTTAATCGAAATATTACTTTTTTCCAGTTGATCATCTAATAGAGGATGTCCAACAAATGTGGACTTTAAATTTTCTTTATCAAAATATTTTTTTTCAAAATTGAACAATAAAAGTACATGATCTAGAAATTTTTTCATTTTTTTTACACGACTTTCGCGCCAAGCCCAAACTTTGGGTGCAATATAATGAATAGTTTTGATATTTGGGTTGATTTGTTTAACTTTCTTAGAAACGCGTAACGAAAAATCAGGGCTATCAACAGTAAACAAAATATCTGGTTGAAATTTAATTATTTCATTAACTGTTTGATATATTTTTTTCCTTATCTTAAAAATATTAAAAATAATGTCAGAAAAAGCTAAATAAGTAATTTCATTTTGATCAAAAATACTATTTATACCCAATGCTTTTAAATGCTTGCCGCAAACACCAAGAAAATTAATATTTTTGTCAAAATCAATTATTTTTTTTACGACCTCAGATGCAAGTTTATCTCCTGAAGGTTCGCCGGTTAGAATAAATATTTTTTTCATATAATGTCTAAAATCATTTTATTTTTATTAGAAAAATTAATTATTTTTGTCTTATCCAAAACAATGTTCTTTTCGCTTTTCAAAATTATGCCTTTTAATCCAATTCTTTTGCAGTTTTTTATTGTTTCAAAACCAATTGTAGGAAGATCTGCTCTTAAATCCTGATTTTTTTTTGGTAGTTTAATTAAAAAACCATTTTTATTTTTTGTTTTTTTTATAGATGATAACATTGCATGTGTTCCAGAACTTTTTTCAATTGCGATTACTTTTTTATTACGAACAACCAAAGCCTGAACATGATCGTAGGAATTTGATTTATTTAAAACACCAATACCTAATTTAATTTCTTTTTTTTCTTTTATGGATGGTTTTATTTTTGTATAGGTTCCTTTTTTTAATGTTAGCTCAGGGTTAAATTTATTTAATTTTAATACTTTAACTTTATTTTCTGACAAAATTTTAATTAATTCTTTCAATATAGCAGCATCGCCTTTCTTTGAAGCTTTAATAATCCTTGGAATGTAATAAATACCTTTGAGATCTAGTTTTAATTGAGATATTTTTGGTTTATCTATATTGCCTGCAAATATTACATTTTTGCATTTCTTTTGTTTAATTAAATTTAAAATTTTTCCAAATTTACCTAAATTAATAAAATAAGAATTTTTTTTTTTTTTAAAAATATTTTTTGATGTTAGGTCGATTATAAAATATTTAATTTTTTTTTTATTTAAATTTTTAATAATTAATTTTGGTAAATTTCTATTACCAAGAAATAAACCGATCATTTAATTGTTGTGGGAATTGAAATAGGTCTTTTTTTATCTGCATTTATGAAATTAATAATTTTTTGTACATAATTATTTTTTTTTAATTCACTATCTAAGTTATCTATATTTTTTCTAAACTCTGAATTTTGAAATATCATTTCATAAGCTTTCTGCATTATTTTAATATCATTATTTGATATTCCAGCTCTCCTTAATCCTATTAAATTTAATCCAGTTAAATTATTTCTATTACCTAATGATAATCCGAATGGTATCACATCACTTAATACACCAGTCATTCCCCCAATCATCGCATTCTCTCCTACTCTAGAAAATTGATGTATTGCACAACTACCACCTACTATTGCATTATTTTCAATTGTTACATGGCCACCTACTTGCACATTATTTGCGAGGACAATGTTATTATGAATTGTACAATCATGTGCAACATGACAGTAAACCATTAATAAATTATTGTTTCCTATTTTAGTTACACCCCCACCTTGTTCTGTTCCGGGGTTTATATTTGTATATTCTCTAAACTTATTATTATCACCAATTACTAAAGAATTTTTTTCACCTTTATATTTTAAATCTTGAGGTGGTGTACCGATAGATGCAAAAGGAAATATTTCATTTTTTTTTCCAATTGTTGTGTAACCAGTTATATTAACATGTGAATGTATTTTTGTATTTTCACCTATTTCAACATTTGGTCCAATAACTGAAAAAGCACCTATGTTTACATTGTTTGCAACTTTTGCTGTATTATTAATTATTGCCGTCGGATGGATCATTAATTATTGATAACAAAATTATCTATTAATAGTTATCAAGTATTGCTACTAATTATTTCTTTCTATCAACTATGGTAGCTGCCCATTGTGCATCAGCCATTTTTTTACCATCTACAAAAGCTTCTCCTTGATATTTCCACACTCTACCATGTGATCTTACAGCTTCTATATTAAGTTCAAGCCTGCAATCTGGAATGACTGGATTTCTAAATCTAGCTTTGTCTATAGTCATTAAAAAAACTAATTTATTTTCATAAGTTGATTTATCTATACCTGCTGCTGTTAAAGCTGCCGCTGCTTGACCAAATCCTTCAACAATTAAAACACCAGGCATCACAGGTTCTCCTGGAAAATGTCCTTGAACAAAAAAACTATCTTTTCTAACATTTATTATTGCAGTTGCAGATTTTAATTTTTTGATATTTATCAACTCATCAATCAAAAGCATTGGTTCTCTATGTGGAAGTAAACTCTCAATTTCAGCTTTGTTTAATTTATCAGTCATAATTATCTATTTTCTTTTAAAAATGATCTTATATCTTTAGCTGGATAACCCATAACCTTTGTATTGTCAGGTATATTTTTTATTACACCACTTCCACCACCAATTTGAACATTATTACCTATTTTTAAGTGACCAGATATACCTGCTTGTCCACCTATAGAAACTCTATCTCCGATAACTGAACTACCTGCAAAACCAACTTGAGCAGTGATTATACAATTTTTTCCAATTCTAATATTATGAGCTATATGGACTTGATTATCTAAAAAAGTGTTATTACCAATTGTTGTATTAGATATTGATCCACGATCAATAGTGTTATTACAACCGATTTCAACATTATCACCTATAACAACTACTCCAATATGAGGATATCTTATATTTTTTTTTTCATGAGGATAAAAACCATAACCTTTTTTTCCAATAACAGCGCCATCTAGAATAGTAACATTATCACCAATTACAGTTTTTTTAAGAATTACGTTAGATCCAATGTTGCAGTTGTTTCCAATCACAACATTACTTTCAATAATAGTGTTATGACCAATAAATGACTTTTTACCAATTTTTACATTTTTACCAACAAGTACATTCTTTCCAAATTTAACATATTTATATTTTTTTTTATTAGGCTTTGAACATTTATCATCAAAGTTGTCATTTAATGAATCTGGATAAAAAAAAGAAACAACTTTTGCTAAGTTTAATAAAACATTATCAACAATAACTAAATTTTTCTCTTTAGGTAGCAATTTAGAAAACTTTTCTAGAGTTATAATTGTTTTACATTTTGAATTACATGCCAAATCTTTGTATTTAGATGAATGGAGAAAACTTATATCTTGCTCTTCTGCCAAAGATAAATCCTTAATATCATTTATTATATAATTTTCAGTTATCTTTTTTTTTATTTTTAGAGCTTTATATATATCCTGGACAAATACTTTATTTCTTTTTTTAAAAAAAAATTTATTATACATCAATAATCAAAATTAATTATTTTCTCATTTGTTAAAAATAAAATATCTTCTGTAATATCTAGATTTTTTTTAGCAACTATCACATTTTTTTTTGGTAAAACAAATGAAATATCTTTCTCTTTTACATATTCAGATATAATAATATTTAATTCTTTTAAAACCTTTTTTGTATAATCTTTCTTTTTTTTATTTAAATCATTATAAAAATTTTTTTTTACAATATTGTGATCAGAAACTTTTTTGCTTAATTTAGTCACCTCATTGTTAAAATTTTCTTCATTTATTAATTTTTTTTTTGATAATAGTTTTTGTTCTTCATCTAATAATTTTTTTTCATTAGTTTCAAATTCTTTCTTTTTTTGTGTTTCTATTGATGAAATATATTTATTTATAGATATTCCTATATTTGAGTTCATCAATATGTAGTCAATATCTAAATAAACTATCAAATTTTCTGCTTTGCATGGAATAAAATTAAAAAAAACAAAAAAGATTATTAAAAGTTTTTTCATTAGAAAGAGGTTCCAATTTGAAAACGAAAAGTTTCCGTTTTGTCAGAATTGGCTTTTGATAGTGGCGTTGCATATGAAAAGGAAAGTGGTCCTATTGGTGTAAACCAATTTACTGATAATCCTGTTGCCGATCTGATTTTATTAGAGTCTAAAGAGCTGTTATAATCTACATGCCATAAATTTGCAGCATCTAGAAATAAATTAAAATCAATATTTTCAAAATTTGTTAATAAATTTGGTATAGTGCTATTTAAACTAATTGCTGAACCATAATTTCCACCAATGTATTGATTTCCTTCTTTAGGGCCAATTGCACCACTTTCAAAACCCCTTAAACGACTTCCGGGTATATAAATTCTTTTTGAAACTCTTACATTATCATCTAAAGAATTTACAGATTTGATTAAAAATTTGGCAGAAATTATTAAATTTTCGTTTATAGAGTGATATTTTGATCCTGAAAAAGAATTTTCAATAGAATTATCATCAGAATATATAGGTAAAGTTTGTAAAAAACTTAAATAAAATCCATCAGAGGGTTGAAAATTCTGATTTAACTTATTTATATTTAAACCATATCTAAAAAGATTTTCAAAATAGTCGCCTTCTTGGCTCTTCTTTATTGCACTTGCTGTACTTGAAGTTTTTAAATTTTCATAATAATTAGATAATTCAAGATTAACAAATAAATCCTCATATTGTTCAAAATTCGTACCGACACTAATTCCAGTTCTAGAAAGTTTATATCCACTAATAGTCATAAAGTCTGAAGTAGTACTCTCTATAGTAGTTTTTAAAAGTCTATCTGAATTTCTGAAATTTGGATTAATTACTGAAAATTGTCCTTTAATTTCATCTTCTGTTAAGGTTAGATTTGTATCTAATTTAATTCCTTTCCCAACAAAATTATCTTCTTTTATACCAGCTGTAATCGATGATCCACTTGTACCTGTTCCAACACCTGCAAATATTTGACCAGTAGGCTTCTCCTCTACAGATATATTTATAATTTTATTTTCTTTATTTAATTCTGAATCTAATATTTCAGATTTTACTGACTTAAATATATTTCTAGATTTAATATTATTTATAGATTTATTAAATAAAATTTTATTATATGCATCACCTTCATCTACAATTAATGAATTTCTAATAACTTTTTCTTCTGTAATAAAATTGCCAAAAATATTTATTTTTTCTACATACGATTTTTGATCTTCTTCAAAGAAAAGAATCAAATTTAATTTATTTTTATCGACTATTTGTTCTTCATACTTAGCATTAATAAATACAAATTCTCTTTGAAGTGCAATTTTGTCTATTTCTTTGATTATTTTTTCTATTTTGTTTAATGAATATCTTTTACCTTTTAAATTATTTAGTGCCCTAGTAATTTTTGTAAAATTTTCTGATCTATAATCATCTGATATATTTAAATCTAATTCATTAAAAAAGAATTTTTCTCCAAGGTTTATATTGAAATTTAAATTAAAATAATTTTTGTCTACAACTTTAGCAAAAGATGATTTTACTATAGCATTATAATATCCATTATTCTTAAAATAATTTGTTAGTAATTTTTCATCTAAAGATATACGATCTATATCAATATAAATATTTTTAGTAATAAACTTCCATGGCTTTGTTTCTTCAGAAATAATTATATTTTTTAATTTACTATCTCTAAAGATTTTATTGCCTGAAAAATTAATTGTAGAAATTTCAGCTCTTTTTCCTAAATTTATTTCATAAGTAATGTCAATTGTATTATTTGAATTATTAACTTGTTTAACAATAACATTTGAAAAATAGTAACCTTGTCTTTTTACTATATTGTTTATAAGATTTTTCTGTTCAATTATATTTGATTCTATGTAGGGATATTTTTCAAACTTTTTTGTTATTTTTTTTAATTCACTTAATAAGGATTTATTTTTAATGCCTACAATGTCTATAGTTTGAATAATTGAATTTTCTATAACATTAATAGTTAATATGCCGTTTTCAAAAGTAATATTTAAATCTTTAAAATAGTTTGTTGAAAATAATTTTTTAAAAGCATCATTTATCTTAATGCTATCTATATTTTCATTTATATTTAATTCAGTAAATAATATAATCGTTTCATCGGAAAGACGATCATTTCCATTTACATCTATTTTTTTTAAAATCTGAGAATTGGCAAAATTAACAGTTAATGGATTAAATAAAAAGATAAACAAAATATAAAAGAAAAATTTTCTCATTTTTTATAATTAATATTATTCAAATAATTATTAACAATATCTATCATAGAATTAATATCATTTATATTATTAGGTTTTAGTTTATAAAATTTTTTAAAAAAATTAATATTTATTAATTTTAGAAGATATTTCTGCATATTAAGATAACTAATTTTATTTTCTAAAAATTTTCTTACTAAAAAGTCATTTATGGCAACAAGTATTATTTCAAAATATGATTCAGATAATTTGATATTTTTTAATAAATTTAAGTAAGGATATTGATCAGAACTTGGTTTAATAAAATTAATACCATTTAGGTTATCAAAGTTAATATTGCTTTTATTAGTTAATTTATTTTTTGAATGCATATACAGTGAATTTGAAATTGGGATTTCCATGTTTGTATCGTGTGTAACAAGATATGATAATCCAGATTTATAATTTACGATTGCATGAATATATGATTTAGGATGTATAATTATATTAAATTTTTTTAAACTTAAATTAAATATTTTTGCTGCTTCAATTAATTCAAAAATTTTATTCATCATAGTTGCAGAATCGGTTGAAATTTTTTTACCCATATTCCAATTTGGATGTTTTATAACATCCTTTATTTTTACTTTTTTTAATTTATTTTTTTTTATATTTAAAAATGGTCCACCTGATGCCGTAAGGTATATAGAAGAAATTGAATTAATATTCTTTTTACTTATCAATGACCAAATAGAAAAGTGTTCAGAGTCTAATGGTATAAAATTAGTATTATATTGATTTAATTTTTTTTTAATAAGTTTCCATCCACAAATAATTGACTCTTTATTTGCGCTACATAAATTTTTTGTAAAAGGAATTATCTTTAAAGTTGGTTCGAGACCAGCAAAACCTGAAATTCCTAAAATTGTATAATCAACTTTTTTTTTAAAAGAATTTAAAAATAAATCTAAATTATT
>Ga0181567_10003651_pt1 | contig 11395 bp, 12 predicted proteins | sample 101ome_14_FD_133761 | JGI IMG/M metagenome (GOLD analysis project Ga0181567, IMG submission 133761) | Coastal salt marsh microbial communities from the Groves Creek Marsh, Skidaway Island, Georgia - 101403AT metaG (megahit assembly) | ecosystem: Environmental > Aquatic > Marine > Intertidal...
AATAAAACACATACAGGTACAATAGATAAATAAAGTTATAAAGTACCAATACAAGAATCTGAATATGTCAGACAAAAAAATAGAAGTCATGCTAAAACGAAGGAAATTCTACCCTTAAAAAAGAAAGAAATGGTTGGTGCTAATAAATATTATAATTTACTAAGGTATCAAAGTTCAGAAATAAAGGACGAAATATATTCTCAAAAAAATAATTTAACAACGGCTGATAGAAATTATAGCGTCCATGATTCTAAGATTCCTTATTATGTACTGGTAAACAAATTACTATTATTTACATATATCGCAGTTCTGTTGTATGTTAGTTATAAAGTATTAAGCGGGATGATTGTTAATAATATATACGGCAAAATAGTGATAATTTTGTTGATATCATTATATCCTATTTACATATTTGACTTAGAAATTGCTATTTACGACCAATATAAGTTAATAAAGTCGATGATACGTGCTGAACCATACATACCAACTGTAATATAACAACTATATCAAAAAAGATTGTTATATTACGTACATTACAAATTACAATCCGTTATGATTATCATCTAAACTATTTTCTATTATTTTATCATCATCATCATCTTCATTATTTGTATCGTATTTAATCTCAACGCCATACCATTTTGACGCACGATTCTTACCAAAACATCGGTCCATATATTCATGTAGTTCTTTTGGCGAAGGACCCTTTCCACCATAATTGATTTCATACCATCGTATAAATTCATTATTAAGTTCGCTCTTTTGAATACACGCCTGGGAATTTGAACGTAATACGCATTCTTCCACAAACTCGGATAAATAATCTTGACTCTTTCTATATTCATTGCTTTTCTGTAGTACAATGTCACAATCATTTACCATACCATCTGTTTCACACGCACGTTTTACTAACATGGCTAAGAATATTTCTTTCCATGAATCAAATTTTTCATCAATATTTTTGTCAATCAAGAATTGATATGGTTTTTCTCTGTTACCTTCCCCCGGATTTTCTGTGAAAAGAGATTTAAATGGTACCGCACGAATACGACGCCAAGTACCGTGGTCGTTACTCTTTATTTCCATAAAGACGTTACATGTTACTACTAATTTGAATTGAGGATAAAACGAAATTGTTTGAGGCATATACGGGGCTCTTGCTTGAATTGGGTCTTTTCCACTAGTTAATTGCTTCATAATACCTTCATTCACTCTATCCCCCTTAGATGGTTCTTGCATTACTGCGAATCGTTTTCCTTTTAATTGAACGATTTCTGGTGCTAGTCCTCCAACTTTACCACGTCTGTCAGTTACTAATGTAAGTGGAACATCACCTTTGTAGTCACCTAATACAATCTCCATCAAATTGACTAGGACTGATTTACCATTTTGACCGTCACCAATATACATATTAAATGTTTGATTAGAAGATGTACCCATCAAAGTAGATGCTAAATGGTCCCACATATAATTACATAATGGTTTTTCTGGAAATAGCTGGTCCATAAATGTATTAATAGCATTGATTTTATCCTTGTGTTTGGTTTCATCTAATGGAATATAATCAATATTCGTTGACATTGAAATATTATCTTCAGGAACACCATTTCGAAATATCTTTTCTTTAAAATCAAATACACCATTTTTACAACAAAGTAAATGTGGGTTTGTATCTAATTTATCCAAGAATTCTCCGTCATAAAATAATTCCTTTGCCTCTTTCATTATATGGTCTTTATCGCTAGTTTGTGCTAATTTTTGCGTAATATTAATTGCTCTTTGTTGAATTACTCGAGTTACCTCATCTTGTTCGGCAATAGGTTCTTGGTCGTCTGTACGATTATTTCTTGGATTTTCGTTAGTATGCATGTGTCTAACCGCCTGATGACGATACAATTCCCGTAATTGATTTGAAATAGTTTTTCTTAACGTAGTTCCAGAATCTAAATCATGCCATTTATGATTCTTGTATACCATCCACATGTTATTTTTTACACTCGTACATACATACGAATGTTTACACATTTGATACAATACCCATGCCAAATCAAAATCACCACACCCAGACTTGTCATCCTTTTTTCCTCCGATTTTCAAGCTCTGTTCTACATGATAATTCAATGAATTTTGTTTAATGCGTTCATATTCTTCGGGTGCGTCTGTTTTCGCCCAATGATATAGAGATCTCTTTGTTATACCATCATTTGGACGCCATTCAAAGTTTCTCCACATAGTACACAAGTCAGGAATACTACTATAATTAAACGTAGATGCCTTAGCACTAAATGCTAACCATACTATTAACAACCGAGGACTAATATTCTTTAAACACCATCCTACCTTAATCCATTTTGTATATGAACCTGTTTCATAATAAGATGGAGGCAATATCATTACATAATCATAGGAGTCTTTTAAATCATAATCCAATTGAGATGCCAATGTAGATTCTAAAAATGACTCTAATATCATATCTAATTCTTCTTTTGTTTTTATATTTGAAAGATTCAAATCTTCCATCATTGGTAATTCGCGTAATACTGGAACCGATTTATGAATAGCATGACTAGCAGTTTTCAGATTATTCTTTCTCTCATATTCCTCTCTTTGTTTTAAAAAGGATGATTTTAAGAATAAGGATGGATGCTTTTCATACCGAACTGATAGCTCATGAATATTATTATATGATTCAAATGCTGACAATGACAATTCGTTTCGCATAATTTCATCATCAGTACTATCATACGTTACTTGATATACATATGTCAATTTGTATCGCTCATGATTTGGTTTTCGAGAACCATATAACTGCCAATTTACTGTTCCATCGGTGATTCCTTTATCAAATACATCTTCATATGAATTAATAACAGGAAGGTCACCCCATGCCTCGCCGACCAATGGTATTACTTTATCACGCAATATCTTTTGAGTAGTTCTATCTGTTTTCAACCCAATAATCATATGAATACCATCCTTAGTACAATTCTTCTCTTTCACGCGATTTACTGTCGGTTTTTGAAGAATATAGATATTGAACTTTGAATTTTCATCAAATTGAAATATTTCTTTGAATTTATCCAAATAAATATCTATCATATCATCGATATGACCTCGCGTATATTGTCGTTCGTCTATTTCATAATCATGACGTAAGTCAATGTCTACCAAAATAGGTCCATTATCAACGAGTTGCTTTTCAGTCAAATATTCCTTCTTATTTGTAGATAGAATATCTTTCGAATACAAATTCAAAAATAATTCATATTCATCAATTGGTATATGGTAAGAACCACCATATATATTATCTTCTTTACTTCCAATTCTCGTATTAGTAATTTCTTTATCCACCGTCTCGCCTTTACGAATCTGATGTTTCATCATAAAATCCTGAAACCCGGCATATTTGGTAGTCAAAGTGGGTTTATGTTTTATAGACGCGGAATTACCTACCGATTTTTCCATGGTATTATATCTTTGATATAATGATTGGTATATTTTTATCTTCTTTTGCAAGAAGATATTATGCTTTCAATTTTATATATAGTTTATATGAATCACATACTATTTATCGTAAGATTTTATATAAATATATATACATATCCAACCCATAAACTATGTCTAAATATCCACAGAATGTAAAATTGAATTATGAATAAATATTTATCACAAACTAAATAAAGTATACTTAGTAGTATATAAAATGAAGTTTTGCGAAAAGTGCGATAACATGTATTATATCGGTATCAATACCGAAAACCCGAATCAATTAACATATTATTGCCGTAATTGTAAACATGTAAATGACACTATTACAGAAGAAGGAATATGTGTAACAAAGACGCAATTTAAGCATGGCGAACATGAATTTAATCATTTGATTAATGAATACACAAAGTTAGACCCTACACTTCCACGTCTATATAATATGTCATGTCCGAATCCTGAATGCAAAACCGAGAATGGTGTTATCTATATTCGATATGATAATGACAATCTAAAATACGTATATATGTGTGTTGATTGTGATACGAAATGGAAAACAGATGAACGAAAATAACAATCTACTTGATGCTGAAAAATTGAAAAGGTAATTGTCAATTAACGATTTAGAAAAATTACATTATCTAATAGTATAATAACTAACATGGACAACGAAGATTATGTTCCAAGTGATATTGAGGATAATGAGGATGATGATGCATCCATAGAACAACCAACAAAATCTATTAAAAAAGCTCAACCTGTTAACGATGATGATGATGATGATAATGAGAATGAGAGTGAGAATGAGAATGAAGAGTATGAGGATACTGATTTGGAATCAGATGGTGATGACTTTGAAAACCTCGATGATGAGGATGAAGTTATAAACCGTATTCAAAGGGATGACAATAATACTACTACAATAACTAATAATTTTATGATTGATGATGATGAGGATGATGACGAGGATGACGAGGATGATGATTATTTACAAAAAATAAACGAAAGTACCAAAAATGATATTATTTCTAGTTTCCATCCTGAATTATATAGCCATAACGATGATGAAATTCAAACATTATCAAGAGTAGTACGTGACGATAATGGTACTATTATTGATGCTTTACATAAAACACTACCATTTATTACGCGTTATGAAAAAGCTAGAATATTGGGTGAACGAGCTAAACAATTAAACTCTGGTGCTAAATCATTCGTTGAGGTAGACGATAATGTAATTGATGGTTATTTAATTGCGTTGAAAGAATTCGAAGAGAAAAAAATTCCATTTATTATTAAACGACCCTTGCCAAATGGTGGATGTGAATATTGGAAATTCGCAGATCTAGAAATATTGGTGTAAATTTACATAAACAAATAATATTAGTTTTTATTTTTCTTATAAAAACTAATATAGAAATAGCATTTCACATAGTCTAATGACTGAAATTACTAAACGAGTACAACATTGTTCTTATTGTGATGAAATCGGCCATGCTATAAATAATTGTCAAGACCCACAAATTGATATCTTATTGCAGCAATTTCATGAATTTATTTCATTAGATATCAAGTGCAATTTTAAAATGAAGTATGTGAAATATAACATGTCATTATTTAATATTTCTGAAATTAAAATATTAGGGTATCAATATGGAATTTCTATGAATAAACAATCAAGAGAAATCTTTACTAATGAAGTATTAAGTGAGTACTACAACGCCCATGATGATAAATATCACAATATTATTATCAGCATGAATGATGATGAATTAGCTTATTTTGCTAAAAATATCTCTGAGAGCTCTAAGTCATGGAATTCGCGTAAAATCTCATTAAAAAGAGTTCAAACTATGTTAGGTATTACCAATAAATCTAAACCACGAAATAAAAATGTTTCTACGAAATCCAGTAATACACTTTCTGTTCCTGCAGATATAAGTACTGCTGTCTCTGTATACAATACTAACAATAATGAAAATATTGATGATACTGATAATTTGGATAATGTTGATTATGATAATAATATAATGCACTTAACGCTGCCTATAATTACAGAGGATATGTTGAATGAATTTTCGCCATTGATAAAAAAAAGTATACAATATATATACGGATTTATAATTGTATTGTTTTTACTCAATTTTTATATACTCCATATTTCAATGAGGTAATTTTATGATTTCCAATTCTTACCACAATCCAAACATGTTATAAATATAGTAGCTGGTTCATCCGCACTACGAGTTTGTAATTCATAGTAAGTACATCTTTTTGATTTACACTTCTTACATGTAAACATATCAGTGGATGCTTGTATATTGGTTGTATATTTATTCGCATCACGTATCATCTTTTGTTCGATTAATACTCTCCAATGCGAGGTATTCATTTCTTGATGTGTCATAAAAGCGATTGATTGAGGAAGGATTTCTTTGTTTTTTATCTGATTTAAAAATTCGGGGTTTTTTAAATTGATATAAATACTTCTTAGCCGGTCTAGATATATTTGAACGAAACGCGGATTTTCCCATTTTTTAATGATTTTTTTGCTATTAGCTTCTTTTATTGAATAATTAAATACTCCTCGTTCAATATTAATAGACATGACTTCATCTTCCACTATATTATGTATCTTTTCTGAAATTTTTTTACGAAATTCAGTCGGACTATTAATATACCGCATTGTGTAAATATTGTATTATCTTATAATATTTACGTTCTTATTATTTCAATTTTCTATTTACAAATATTCTTCTTCTTCTAATTCTATGTCATTTGAATATACCGTATCTTCCTCAGTATCATACGTATTAACAGCAATTTGTGTTTTGGAACGACCCTGTGTTTTGGGAGGAACTGTATTAGGTTTTTTACTTTTTCGTTTCATTTTCGGTCTTTCAGTAAAACTATCATTATCATCGTCTTCAAAATCATCATCTACTACGAAATCATCTTTCATATATCCGCTTTTTGTCTTTGGTAAATTATCATCTGAATCTTCACTTTCATCTGACATATCGGCATTCAAATCTTCAAATCCACCATACAATTGGTTGTAAATACTTTTCCATTCTTTACTACTAAGATTATGTGGTATATTATTTACTTTATTAACTAAAACACAACTTCCAAAAAACAATATTTTATCAATGGGGGGTGGAAATTCATACTTGTTTTCCTGGTTTGCTCTACCGGTTGTCTTGCCATATACATGAATATTATATGTGGTATTATTTACTTTGATATTGTCCCAGCATGTATGCTCTTTGAAATCATTTGGTGTCTTAAATCCACATTTTTTGTATAATTCTGTCTCATTAAATGACTTTACTTTCAATTCTTTAATATTACCACCTTTTTCAATCACTATAATAGACACAGAAGACATATTATACTGGTCTAGACGTTATATTTTATATTATTTTTGTATATATATATTTCTTTGTTTCTCGTCAAAAATATATAAAATGATTATATTAAAAATATATATTACTGATTTTGCATGTTATCTAACCCATTTTTACAAATAATTATCAAAATTATTATATTTATTGCGATTATATACATGTTACAATGTGGTTTCGACTACATGAAAAACACTTATTCAAAACCACTTGTTAAAGATTTAGTAAACACACAAATCAAAAAATATAAGGATATTGTTACGGAATTAAACAACGCAAAAGACCGTATTCCAATTGAAGATTCTAATGATGATAGTATTTTTAACGAACAAGTAAATATAGATGATATGAATACCGACTTACTCACATTTATGAATTCACAAACTCAACAATATGTTACAACGCCATAATTATAATAACAAACTGATATAAACATTTGTTGGTATATAATTTAAACAATGATCGACTTAACTGAAATACAAATTAGTCATTTATCTAATAGATTTCCTGAGTTTGAACTTTCATATGAAACGATTTCACATACGAAAGTTTTGTCATCTTATAACGTAGCTACTGCGATTCCTACGGGAAAAAAGGTATATTTATGGTTCACCTTTTATGGTGAAGATGACGTATGTGTTTTATTTGAACTAAACAAAGAGAAACGAATTACTAAGGGCAGAATAATAAATATTCCATTTCATCCAGATTTATCGTTAGGGACTGTATTATATGGTTCATGTATCACTGATGAAAATAATGAAATAAAGACTATTGTGATTGATAATATTTTATATTATGTTGGTCTTTCACTTAATAATACTGATTTTATACATAAATTATCCATGTTAAATAAGGTCTTTAATAATATCACAAAGCATAATAGTGCTATATCTGTTTACATGAGCGTTTTCTGGGAAATTAATATTGATAAAAACGATACATCTTATCCAAACACTATTTCTAGTGAAATTTTTGATACTATACCTTATAATATTCATCATATTCAATACAGATGTGCTTATGAAAAACGTCCATTTGTAAATGTGTTTATGAATAAAAAACTAAATGTAGTTAATCTTCCGACTCAAATAAGAAAAGTTAATATTCCTTTGTATGAAACTTGTTTAACACCATTTAAAATGTCTTTTCATAAAACACAATATAACTATCCCACCATTTTTCAAGTTATGGCGGATATACAATTTGATATTTATCATCTTTTTATATATGGAAGGAATAATCAACGTGTTTATTATAATATTGCATATATTCCTAACTATAAAACTAGTGTCTTTATGAACTCATTGTTTCGTAAAATACGCGAAAATGATAACTTAGATTATATTGAAGAAAGTGATGATGAAGAAGATTTTCAAAATATAGATGCTGATAAATATGTTGACCTTAATAAGGTGTTATATATGGAATGTACCTTTCATCCTAAGTTTAAAAGATGGGTTCCGAATAAAGTCGTTAGTCGAAGAGAAAAAATAGCACACGTATCTCAACTTTAGATTCAAATTCGTATACATTATTATCTTTACATAATGTATACTATGTCTGGTACTGGTGTCACTAATTTTGAGTTTACTGAGGGGAATGTTTTACCTAATACAGTTACTACCGCAACCTCCGGTGGAGATAATATTAATATCTTCAAGGATGGTTACGTTCCATCTCAAATTGGAGGTAAATCACATCGGAAAATGTCTATTAGAAAAGGAAAATCCATGCGTAAAAGTAAAAAAGGTAAGAAAACGAACAAGTCTAGAAAAAACACTACGCGTAATAGACGCAAGTAATTTTGATACTACTAATTATAAAAAATAAATATTATCTTCTATTTTTTGTAAAATACTTATTATACTTTGTCAAAATCCAGTTCTGATATATTTAACAAACATTTCGCATTTTTCGCGGTTATTTTTGGTTGAATATCATCATCGCTTTCGTCTTCTACATTCTCTTCTTCTTTATTGTTAGTATCTTTTGGTTCAAATACCCATTTCCATGTCTTATCTGTTTTCCAATCTAGTTCCATTCCTTGGTATTTATCTCCATCTATCTGACGAATGCGATAATTACATTTCTTATAAAACCTTCGACGCTGAACCCATTGTTTTTGAAATAAGTCATGGCTATCTACAATATCTACTATGATTGGGTTATTTCCTTTTACACGCAATATTCTACCTACTGATTGTGTAATATCTGTTTTCGGCGTAACCATTATTAATGTTGACAGAGTTTTTATATCTAACGCTTCCGCTGCCATCGCATATGTTGCTAACACTATTTGTTTTGTTTCTGTTGTTTGTAAATCGGTTTGTTTCATTCCACCTACATAATATCCTATAGTTGCTAATTCGCGATGACAAACACCTTCATATAAATATGTTAACAGTGAACGATTGTGACATAAAATCATTATTTGTTTTGAATTGTTTTCTTTCAATAAATCTTCTACTACTTTGATTATGAAATCACTACGTGGTCCATATTCACATAACTTGGAAATCATCGTACTATATTTTGGATTACCTCGAAAATCATACTCAATTTCATTAAAATCGGTATCTTTGGAAGTATAATTAATCGCACGAACACATACCGGGTCATCATCTTTTCGTTCTTCGCTATAAATCTTATCGCCTATATACATATATAACACTTTTGTTAATTTATCCTTTCTATCGACTGTTGCTGATATACCAAGCATATATGGTGTTACGGTTTTAAATAACGTTTTGGAAAACTGTTCGCTACCTATCCGATGTACCTCATCTATAATTGTTAATCCAAATGATGTAAACGCGTTCGCACCAAAATCCTTATCATATAACGTTTGAAGCATACCTATCACTATATCTTTTCCTTCTATATCAAATACTGGTCCTTGAATTTTTCCAACTTTCGCGGTTGGAAGGAATTCTTCTATACGCTCTATCCATTGATTCATCAAGAATTCTTTATGGACGATAATCAGTGTCTTCTTTTTTATATCGGAAATCATCTTCAATGACATTACCGTTTTTCCCTTACCACACGGAACCTCGAGTATACCACCATTACCATTTATATCAGAACCATAGCATATTGGAGTGTTTATATGATTTATATAAACGGCCATAATTTTTTCTTGGTAATCGCGAACTGTTTTAGTAAATTCTACATCTATATCGTCACCTTCATCTATCTCAGATTTATCAGGCAAACCATAACGTTTAATTCCGTAAAATCTGGGGATATAAAACTTGTTTACGTTTTCACGAAATACATGGAAAGCACCTACATCAGTGTTTTGATTAGAACCAAACACAAACGGTTTTACATATAGTTCTTTTCGTAAGTCTTCTTCATCTTCTTTCGAAATAACTGATTTGGGTATTGTATAACCCTTTTTACCAAGATAAGCTGCCTTTCTAACATTTTCTTTGTACTCGGGTGTTAGTTTAAAATCGGTCGGTCTTTGTACCGGAGGAATTTTTTTCCGATAAGTGGGTCTAAATCCTTTCATACTTTGAATATACATATATTTATGTAACTTTAGGATATTTCAATTTTGTAGACTATTTACTTGGAATAAACTAGTGAAAAATATAATCGTATTCTATATTATACAAAAATGAAATTCTTATCCTTTATGGAATCTCTTTCTAACGTCGAAACTGCCGTCATTGTCATGTTTATTTCTTATTTAGCATTACCTATCCAACTACCTGAGATGGTTGCCAAATTGGTGGATTCTCCTATGGGAACTATCGGTATCTTCGTTCTTTCTGTCTATCTGTTTTTCTACGCAAATCCCTTGATTGCCGTGTTGTTCGTCTTGGTCGCATACGAAATGTTCCGTCGCAGCACCAATGCCACCGGTAAAGCCGCTATGGTTAAATATACTCCTACTCAAGCCAGAAAGGATGAGAAGATGAAGCAAATGAACCCGGTGAAAACAACCTCTTTAGAAGAGGAGGTTGTCGAACAAATGGCACCTATTGGAAAGAGTGATATCAGCGTTTTCACTGCGTCTACTTTCAAACCGGTTGCCGAGAATGTTGGTGGTGCATCTATGTTCTAAGTGTATCAAATCCTAAAAATATAATTTCATCGATTATTATATTTTTTCAATCTATATTCATTTCTTAGCCTTGTCCTCATTTACTTTGAGAAGCATAATTGTATTTATAATTACTAATAATGGAACCGCTGATGAACCTATAATAGTTCCAAATTGACTACCAGATATAACATTAATACCTGTCATTATACCCAATACAATTACCATTACAATCATGGTTGCGATAAAAGCTGATATGTTATTAGGTTCGAAAAATACAAATTTCAAAATTATCATTAATGTGTTTCCAATATCATCTAGATTAAACGCACTAATGTTCTTTCCTTCAGGTGATTCATAATCAGATACTATTTTATTACCTTTATATTCAGTTGTCATAAATAACGATTGTGTTTTTTTAATTTGTACTAATCCTACTGATAAA
>Ga0181567_10003664_pt1 | contig 11369 bp, 9 predicted proteins | sample 101ome_14_FD_133761 | JGI IMG/M metagenome (GOLD analysis project Ga0181567, IMG submission 133761) | Coastal salt marsh microbial communities from the Groves Creek Marsh, Skidaway Island, Georgia - 101403AT metaG (megahit assembly) | ecosystem: Environmental > Aquatic > Marine > Intertidal zone...
ATAATCAATATGTGTTGAGACAAAAACCGAAGAGGATGATTTGGGCAGAACGATTTCGTCCTCATCAGGGGCCAAAGCATCAATGACTTTACCGTCCCAGGATCCTTTGGGTACGTTAAAGCCTGTGATTTTATAATCTAGAGATCTATCACGCCCATCGCGCGTTAGACTTTCGATTGTGGTATACATGACCTCAACACCCGCTTGGCGACAGGCGCTTTGAATGGCCTGCATATTTGGGATAACACGCGCCTCTAATTCATTGAAAAACCATCCATATTTTTTATTGAAGTGGTCATCGGTCAGATCTGCAAATTCGGCTCCCTTGCGATGGGCTGAAAAATTTTGCACATCCACAAACAACAAAGCACTTTCGTATGGAACAAGGGGGAGGTCGCGTGTTAGGGTCATTTGAGCTCTTTCATAAATTCCTCAAGCGCGTGACCCAAAAGATCGGCCCAAAGAGAAACGCCTGTTTCATCTACAATTTGATCGTTGCGCACTTCGATAAGACAATGCGGCAATCCCCGCGCTTCTGCATGATGCGGAATAAACCAATCTGTCTCATCGTCGATTCGGTAAGGTTCATTGATTGCGAGGGTGAGATGCGGCATTTGCCTGTGCAAACTGGCGATGATCGAGGTTGCAACCGGCATGCATTTACGCGTCAGAAAGCCGGCATTCCAAGGACGATGTTTACCCCCCAAAACGGGTGTAAAAGAATGAATGGAAAATGTTGCCTTACGTGGATGCTTTGCAAAAGCAGCTTTTATCGCAGTCTCCATCGGATCAAAAATCGCCTCTACTCTGGCTTTTACCTCGCGCGGAGACAAATTTGAATTGGCTGCGATCAACACCCCATCACTTTCTTGCAAAATGGATTCTGCGCTGCGTGGTGGCCGGTTCGCATCTATGACTAGGCGGCTGTAGCGTTGCAATATTAAAGGCGCATTCAGGCGCTCCGCCAAGGCCCGCGCGAGCGCCTCCGCCCCAATGTCCCATCCCCTGTGCGACCTCAGAGTCGGCTCGTCAAGGCCCAGATTTTTGAGGGAGGCAGGAATGGCACGCCCTGCATGTTCGCAAAGCAAAAATATTGGAGCCGAACTTTGCGCATTCACCAAATCCACTGGATCAGGATCACCAGAACATAATAATGACGCGTGTGAAGCTTCTGTCATGCACCCAGCTAATGAAAATAAAATTCCACTGTCAATTTATTTTTGATTGACTGAAATTTTATTTCCAATCAGGGTCAAAGGCATGTTGGTGCGTGAACAAATTGATAAAAAATCAAAAACCATGACTCCGTCAGAAAGAAAACTGGCGACCACCCTTTTGGCGGATTACCCTTATGCGGGACTTGTTTCTATTCACGAATTGGCATCACGCGCAGAAGTTTCCCCGCCCTCAATTTCACGCTTTGTTACAAAAATCGGATTGACGGGCTATCAAGATATGCAGCGCCGCTTGATCGACGAACTCAAAGAAGGAAATCGCTCGCCTCTAGAACTTCATGAAAGTGGTCGTCGCATCGAGGGTGGATATCTAGGTGAATTCATCGCACGCGCCGCAGAGCAGATGCAAGACGCAGCCCAGGCCATTACAGAGGGACAGTTCACCCGTATCACAGATCTGCTCGCGGATCCCAAACGAAGTATTTATGCTCTGGGCGGGCGGATTAGTGACACTATCGCGACGCATCTTTCCTTTCATCTCAGGCAAGCGAGAGAGAACGTGTTTCATTTACCCCGCGATCCTGAAAGCTGGCCGGACTATCTTTTACGCATGAAACCGGGGGACATCTTCTTTCTCGTTGATTTTCGCCGCTATCAGCCGAATTTGACCCGTCTCGCAGCACAGGTGCGTGAAATTTCAAAAGCGCAAGTGATCCTAATGACCGACAAATGGCTGTCTCCTGCACACAGATATGCCGACGAAGTCCTGTCTGTTCCAATCGATACAGGTACGATTTGGGACAGCTACAGCGCGGGGTTAGCCATCACCGAAGCCCTTGTTACACGGGTCGGCGAAGAAAATTGGACAAATACAAAATCCCGCATCAAAGCATGGGACGCAGCACGTCAAAATTCAGGAGAGGCAGACAGATGACACATCTTATCTTTGCGGCCACCTGCGATATTGCAGGCAAAACCCGGGGCAAGGCCTTTCCCGAGTCAGATCTTGAACGTCGACTGATACGGGGTGTGGGATGGACGCCCACGAATGTGCAAATAAATTGCTTTGACGGCATTGCAGAAACGCCTTTTGGCGCTTTGGGGGATCTGTTGCTTGTTCCAGATAAGAGCGCGCGCGTGGACATGAATTTTGGCTCGCAGCGGGAATCCTTTATCCTCGGTGATATTGTTACTCTAGAAGGAAACCCATGGGAATTATGCACACGAACTATACTTCGTAAGGCACTGACCAGGCTCCATAAAGTGTCTGGCTTGAAATTAAGGGCTGCCTTTGAACATGAATTTCAGCTCAAGTCCAAAAGCGGGCTGGAAGGCGAAGGTTTCGGACGGGCGGGATTTGAACGGCACCGCGCTCTGTGCGAAACGATTGTGACCCATATCACTGGTGCAGGCTTAAAGCTTGACAGCATCATGAAAGAATACGGCCCCGAACAATATGAAGTGGTCATCGCCCCAGAGGAGGGAGTAAAAGCCGCTGATGCCGCCGTTATCGTACGCGAAATCGTGCGATCGGTGGCGCGCCAAATGGGTGAAGAGGCAACATTTTCCCCAATATGCGACCCTTCAAGCGTAGGAAATGGAGTGCATATTCATATGAGTTTTGCGGATGAAAGAGGAGCGCCCGCAACTTATGATCCGAAAGGCAATTGTGGGATGTCACGCGTCACAGATGCCTTTGTGGCAGGGGTTTTGAAATATCTTGACAGCATTCTCGCTTTGACGGCGGCCTCGGTGATTTCGTACTTACGCCTCACGCCACATCGCTGGTCTGCAGCCTATAATAATTTAGGATTTCAGGACAGAGAAGCCTCCGTACGCATTTGCCCAGTGACCTCTCAGGATCCAAACTCTATTGCCAGTCAGTTTAACATCGAATACAGGGCTGCAGACGCCTCTGCCTGCCCCCATCTTGCGCTTGCCGCAATCGTTCACGCCGGCGTACAAGGCATAGAAGACAAACTAAAAGCCCCCCAGGCCACGACCGAAGATCTGTCCTTGCTCTCGGAAAAAGATCTCAAATCCCGTGGCTTTATTCGTCTTCCGGAAAGCCTAGAAAGTGCAATCACGCAAATGAACAAAAATCCAATGCTGCGTAGTTGGTTTTCAAATTCATTTATTGATATTTATACGGCACATAAAAAGTCAGAGATGGATCATGTCAAAGATCTGGATGACGCAGCCATCTGTGCAATTTATGAACGCACATATTAGTGCGGATTTTTACAATGCAGATTTCCACTTACAACGGATTTAAACTACCTTAGCCTTAAGCCCTTAAAAGGGTGCTCGCAGTCCCGCCAGCTTAGTCATCAGCAGCGTGTGGAAACCTTACAGGAAGGATAACTGCGAGTTGGATGATCTCAGGACTGGTTTTGAAATAGCGGAAGGACACAGGATTGAGCATGGCTTAGACGCTAATATCCATTACGCGGTCGGGCAACATAGTTTATTCCGGCAGAGCCCTTTGAGCGCTTGCCTTTCGATCCAGATTAACAATGGCATCGCCACTCCGTGAAAAAATCTCAACGACTGCACTTCCAATGGCACCGCTGCCGCCAGTCACACTTGTCTTGAGAGGCTCAGGTGATTTGGACATCGTTGTTCACCTGAAAACGCTCTGGATGAAATGTCGCCCGTGACACTTCCATCAACTGGCCATCAGTTAGATAGAGCTTTGCCTCAATTAGCAGGGCGGACGCACCAACACTTAGTCCAAGAATATCAGCTTCGGGCTTAGGGCAATCAATCGCACGCAGCGATTGGTTCACGCGGCCCACGGTTACATTGAAGGCTTCTTCAATGATTTGAAACACGGCCCTTTTTTCAGAACAGATCAGAGTTTCAATCGCAGCAAAACGTGCTGGCACATAAACCTGGTTGACGCTAAATGGTGACATTTCACCGCTCATTGTCCGCGTGCCAGAAACTTCCAGCCAATAGCCGGTTTCACTCTTCAGGCCATTCAACAAGGGAACATCATCCGTTTTGACACTACGGGTCGTCTCGATTTTGAACTCTGTGTCCCGGCCAAGGCTGAGCAGCTCATGCAGGTCATTTGTGGCCATTGAAAAGTGCTGCTTGGGTGCATTGGAGATGATTTCCGTTCCAGCCCGTTGTCGCCGCTTGAGAACACCTGCTGCTTCGAGTTCAGAAAATGCCAGACGAAGCGTGGAACGGCTGACACCCAGCTCTGCTGCATAGTCTGCCTCGGGCGGCAGACGATCACCTATCTTCAGGGCACCAGATTTGATCTGGCTCAGAATGTTGTCGCAGACCTGTGCGTAGAGCGTACTCATCTAAGCGTTCCTGGCAGCCACAGGGCCAGTTGAGGGGCAAGGGCCAGAATCAAGGCAAATACTAGAAGTATGATAAAGAACGGAAAGGTCGCATAGGCAATACGTCCAATGCTTTCCCCTGTCTGGGACTGGATTACAAACAGGTTGAAGCCGATGGGGGGCGTTATCTGGCTGATTTCCACCGCAACCACCACAAAGATACCAAACCAGATAGGATCATATCCGGCGACTGTGACTAAAGGCAAGGTGATGGGTAGAGTCATGACGATGATGGATGTACCATCCAGAAACATGCCCAGCAGAGCGTAGAAGGCGAGAAGCACCACGATCAGCACAAATGGCGAAAACTCGAAACTCGCAATCTGCGCTGCGACTGCCTTGGGAATGCCCAGAAATCCAAAGGCTGAGTTGAGCAAGGCCGCTCCAATGATGATCAGTCCAATCATGGCAGATGTGCGCACGGCTCTCCGTCCTGCACGTATCATGGCTAACCATGAGAAACGGCCTGAAACAATGGAAATGATGACAGCGCCCAGGACACCAACGGCCGCCAGCTCACTTACGCTGGCCCACCCCAGATAAAGCGAGCCCATAATGGTTGTTATAAGCAGAGCAACAGGTCCGATATCTTTCAAACCTTGTAATTTGTCGCCCTTCGCGCGGGCTTCCAATTGGGGTCGATGGGTGCTCCTGGCCTGCTGAATGGCGATATACGCCATGTATAAAAAGGCCAGCATGAAACCGGGGATCACCCCAGCGATAAATAGTTCCAGAATGGAAACCTCAGCCACAACACCATAGATGATCATGATGATGGATGGAGGGATGAGAAAGCCCAGTGTTCCGGCCCCGGCCAGAGAGCCCATGGCGATGTTCCGATCATAGCCCCGACTTTTCAGTTCGGGCAGGCTGACCCGTCCAACAATTGCCGTGGTTGCTGCTGACGAACCTGAGACCGCGGCAAATAGGGTCGATCCGACCACATTCACATGAAGCAGACCTCCCGGCAGGTGCCGTACAAAGGGGGACAGACCTGAGAAAAGCGACTTGCCAAGCCCGGCCGTTACTAACACTTCCGACATCAGAATAAACAGTGGAAGCGAAAGCAGGGGCTTGGGAATCAGCGATCCCCAAATTAGACCGCTTGAAAACATATCCAGCGGAATGTTGGGCTTAAATATGGCCAGCAGAATGTAGCCGGTGGAAAAGAGGGACAAGCCAATCCACACAGACCCTGCAAGCAGGGCCACAAACAAGAGGATTGTAACGAGTGTAATCTCAAACATCAGCAGGCTCACCATCCAGGCCGCGCCATTCACAGCGTTGGTCGGTTATCCGGCGGATAAGGCGCGCCAGCAAATCGAACCAGAGTTGGGCGAAGCCCCAAAGAACAAAGACCTGCGGAATCCAAAGCGGGGTCTGTGTCACAGTGGTCGCGACAATATTCCGATCAAGGGATTTTCCGACCTTGACCCACATGGCGGATACCAGAAGCGTCGCAACAATAAGGGCAGCCAGATTGGCCGTCACATCCAACCATTTGGCTGGCTTTTGCGACAAGATTTCTGTCAACATGGTGATGCGCACATGCACGCTTGTACGAATGGCCGGTCCTGCGGCCAGGGCGAAAATCGCGGCCATGGCGTATTGGCTGAATTCCCACGAAAAAGAAAAACTGCTCGCCTGCGCCCGTGCAACCACTTCGGCCAGCATCAATCCGCAATATCCAAAGATTAGCGTCACAGCCACTGTTTCCGCAAGGCGGGAGAGCTTATCGATGATGTTTAGCAGTCTTTCCATAAATGTGTCCGCTCACGCCTGTGCAAAGACCCGGACTGACGCCCAGGCCTTCAGCTTGGGAGGATTTAACCTTACTTGCCAACTTTCGCGGCGTAATCGTTCACAACTTTCTCCGCTTCAGGCACCTTCTTAAAGAAGTCGGCCCACATGGATTTGCCGGCTTCAGCCATTTTCGCTTTCAGGCTGTCATCAGCTGCGGAAACAGTCATGCCATTGTCTGTGAGTACTTTGGTTTTCGTAGCATCCTCGGCTGCAGACACGGCCCAGAACTCGGCTTCCATCTTGTCTGCCAGACCTTGAATGGCTGCACGCTCTTCGTCAGACAACGCGTTCCATGCATCGAGATTGACTGTCACTGCATCCGGCGAGGTGGACCAGTTCAGCGGATTGAAGTGAGATGTGAACTGATAAAGTTTGGAATTTGCACCTGTTGAAGTCGATGTGGATGCGCCATCAACAGTTCCAGCCGCAACGGCCGCAGCCAATTCGCCGAACGGCAATTCAACGGGTGCCGCACCCAGCTTTTCAAGGAACTGGAAGGATGTGGCGTTGAAGGCACGGATACGTTGGCCTTTGATGTCGTCGGCGCTCACAACAGCTTTCTTGGTGTAGATGCCGGGTGATGGCCAAGGCACATAATACAGCACCTTCTGATTGCGAGATGCGAAAATCTCGTCATATTTCGGACCGGCAACTTCGAGCCAGGTTTTCATCTCCTCCGGTCCCTGAATCAGATAAGGGAGTGTGTCGATGCCAAGAAACGGCGCTTCACCGGCTTGAAGGAACAACAGCATGTCGGCCATTTGAATGGTGCCGTTTTCTACTGCTGCCAGCTTCTCAGTGATTTTGACGCCGATTTCGCCAGAGACGTGAACGGTGATATCGACCGAGCCATTGGTGGCGTCGCGCACGGCATCAGCGAATTTCATCGCATTTTGGGCATGGAAGTTGTTCGCTCCCCAGGCGGTGCTCAAGTCCCATTTTGTTTGTGCCAAGCCAGTACTCACGCTCAGCGCCAACGCAGCGCCCGCCGCCAGTAGTATTTTTGTGAAAGACATCATGTCTCCTCCCTTTGGTTTAGATCGAGTTGGTAGATTGTTTTGGCAGCGTTTTCAGAGATCAGGCCATGGGCCAAATCGCGTCTAACCGCCTGTTTTTCCCGCTTAGACGGATCGCCAAAGCCGCCGCCCCCGGGCGTTTGCAGAACTAGTTTTTCGCCTGCAGGAATCTTGTAGAGGCCTTTGTCCAAAACCTCGGTTCCGTCTGTGATATGTACCTCGCCCACGGAGCCGCATTGGCCGCCCTCGCGGCCAGCAGGACCAGACGTCAGGCGTTCGAAGGCCGCTGCCGAAAGCGACAGGTCTTCACCAAGGCGCGAACCGACAACAATACGCTGCGCCAGTCCGCCGCGATATTGCCCCGCTCCGCCGCTGTCGCAAGCAAATTCTTTGGAATGATAGACAATGGGAGCGGCAACTTCGGCGACTTCAACTGGCACAGCTCCGACACCGGATGGAAATGCCGTTGTCGAAAGGCCATCTGATGTCGGGCGTGCCCGATACCCCCGAGGGCGACATTAAGAGAGGTGAATTTAGTGGCACCGGCCCCGGACAATGACATGGTCCACAAAGCACCAGAGCTTTCGGCCAGCACCTCGCCAGGCAATGCCTGTTCCAGACAGCCCAGCATGAGATCGGGCAGAGCTTGTCCGATAACGTGACGTGCGGTGACAGGAGCTGGCCTTTCCGCACTGACAATGAGACCAGGGGGAGCCGTTATTGAAATTGCACCCAGAGAGGCATGATTGTTTGGAATATCCGATGCCAGCAGGGCGCGAATGCCGAACGCGGCATAGGCAACAGAGTAGTTGAGAGGGCAATTGATCCCCCGTTCTACTGCGGGGGACGAACCGGTAAGATCAACATCAATACGCCCGCCCTTGATGGTCATCGTCGCGCGCAGTGTGATCGGCGCATCATAGCCGTCCAAGACTATCGAGTTCTTGTAAATACCTTCCGGTGCGCGGCTCAACGCTTCCTTGGTGCCCTTTGCCGAGCGGGTGAAGATGAACTCCGAGACCGATTCCAGACTGTCCAGCTCATATTCGCCCATCAAGTCGAGTAGACGCTTAGCGCCCGTATCATTGCAGGTTAGAAGCGACAGAATATCGCCTCGCGCCTCATGCGGCACGCGGCTGTTTGTTCTGATGATAGAGAGAAGATCCTCGTTGAGGGCTGTGCCTCGACGCAAATACATGACAGGTATGGTGACGCCTTCTTCAAAAACCGAGAGGCTCTCGGCCGACCAGCCCCGCCCGCCCACATCCACCACATGGCTTGTGGAGGCCAGATAGCCAACAATTTTGCCATTCACAAAGGCGGGTGTAACAACCACAAAATCGAAAATATGACCGGCGCCCAGCCATGGATCATTGGTGATCAGCGCATCACCCGGCTTGAGATTTTCCGGCGTGAGAATGTTGAGCATGGCACGAACGGAAGCCGCCATCGTGTTCACGTGACCCGGTGTTCCGGTCACGGCCTGTGCCAGCATGTGGCCTTTAGAGTTGAACACGCCCGCAGACAAATCGCCCGCTTCTCGAACGATAGCACCAAAAGCGGCGCGCATCAGCGCGTTGGCCTGTTCCTCGCAAACAGAAATAAGGCGATTCCAAAGGACATTCTGGGCGATGGCATCAAGTGGCATGGTTGTCACCCCGCTCCAAAATGAGATGCCCATCACCTGTCCGTTGAACGGACCAGCCCGGGCGAACCAGCGTTGTTGTCTGATCTTCGGGTATAACCGTTGGCCCCTCGACAACACCTCCATTCAAGTGGCGCCGATGAATTTCGCGATAGGTGATCCGCTCCGAGGCTCGCAGATCGAAGATACTGCGTGCGCTTTCCTTAAAGTATGAGGGCTTTTCATTGGCCGCACCTGAAGTCGCAACCTGCCTTTGCTCGCTGGCTGTTACGGTAACAGAAACCAGTTCGACGGGAATGTTACCCAGTTGAAAGCCGGTCAGCTCCAGATAACGGGCTTCGAACTTTTGGGAGATCTCTTCCAACGCAAAGGAGGCTAATTGTTCCTCTCCAACAGCGATGCTGATGTCCAATCCCTGGCCGAGATAACGCAGCTCAGCATTGACCGATATATCAATTTCGGACTCTTTCACCGCCTGCTTCACAACACTCTGGACTGTGTTGCAGGCAGATTTAATTCGGTCCTTCAATTCGTTCTGGTCCAGGGTCTCGACCTGCTCCATAACCGACAACGCAATTTCAAAGGCAACTGGTGAATTCAAAAAACCGACAGCAGAACCGACCCCAGCATTTTGGGGAACAATGATGCGGCTGATGCCTAGTTTTTCTGCAATGCGCGCAGCGTGCAAGCCGCCACCGCCACCCGATACCAAAAGGTCAAACCGAGAAACATCGTGACCAAGCTCAACGCCGTGAACGCGCGCGGCATTGGCCATTGTTTCATCGGCCAGCTCTATTATACCGCCCGCAGCCGTATACACATTTTCAACATCAATGTCACCGAGCAACTTGTTTATGATGGCCTTGGGTGCGGCCTCCGGTTCAATTTCAATCATGCCCCCGGCAAAGCCGTTTGCTGAAATGTTGCCAACGGTTAGGTGTGCGTCGGTTATGGTGGGATCTGAACCGCCCCGATTATAGGCTGCGGGGCCGGGATCAGACCCGGCACTTTTGGGACCAACGGCAAGGCGACCCAAACGATCAACCGAGGCAATGGAACCGCCACCTGCGCCGATCTCGACCAGCTTAACGGTCGGCACTTTCAAGGGCAAGCCACTGCCTTTCGTATCTCGCCAGGCGCGCGCCACCTCAAAGTCTCTAGTGGTTTGAGGCTGGCCATTTTCAATGAAACAGATCTTGGCCGTGGTGCCGCCAATATCGAGCGACAGGGTCTTGTCGGACCCCAATTGCCGAGCCAGATGAGCTCCAAAGGCAACACCGCCCGCAGGTCCGCCCTCTACAAGGCGAATAGGGAATTTTGTTGCCACATCGAGGGTTGTTAGCCGACCGTCTGACAGCATCATAAGGAAGGAGCCATCAAAGCCCTGGCTTTGAAGGTTGGTGTGCAGTTTCTCGACATACCGGCTTATAAGCGGCCGCACATAGGCGTTGGCACAAACAGTGGAGAAGCGTTCATATTCTCGAATTTCCCCGGCCACTTCAGCACTTTGACAAATCGTGACCGAGTTACCCAGGAGCTCTCGCAGGCGATGGGCGACCAGATTTTCGTGATCCGCATTTCGATAGGCATGAAGAAAGCCGACGGCCACAGCTTCCACATCTTCCTGTCTCAATTGGTCAGCAAGCGCGACGATCTCGTTCTCTTTGGGCGCGGCAAGAACCGATCCATCCGAGGCAGTCCGCTCGTTCAAGGTGAAACGCAGCGGACGTGGAACTAAAACTTCTGGCAGCTCGATGTTCAGCGCATATTGATCGAAGCGCTTTTCATTGCGCATCTCCAGAACATCACGAAACCCTTCCGTGGTTACAAAGGCCGTCTTGGCGCCGCGCCGCTCGATAAGAGCGTTCGTCGCAAGAGTGGTTCCGTGAACGATGGTATCTACATCTGAAAGACCCAGAGATACTTTTGCCAGAACTTCCCGAACACCATCTAATGCCGCACGTTCAGGATTTTTGGATGTCGTCAGAACCTTGGTTGAAAACAGCACATCAGCCGTCTCCAAAACGACGTCCGTAAAAGTCCCACCGATGTCGATAGCAATGCGTGTCATAGATATATAGTACGTACAATAATAATTAATTGCAACTATTGGTGTTGTCAGACCGATGAGAGGAGTCGGGATTCGAACCAGTTGGATGGTTTACGTAATTCTAACGTAGCAATGAACGCGGCAATGTTTTTGGAGCGCCCGATGGCACGTTAAACCTTATTGACCTTAAGTCGCTGTATATATTTTCTTAATTTTGGTTGCGGGAGCAGGATTTGAACCTGCGACCTTCAGGTTATGAGCCTGACGAGCTACCGGGCTGCTCCATCCCGCGTCCTTTGGAGCATATTGCTTAGTCAGTTTATG
>Ga0181567_10003665_pt1 | contig 11369 bp, 8 predicted proteins | sample 101ome_14_FD_133761 | JGI IMG/M metagenome (GOLD analysis project Ga0181567, IMG submission 133761) | Coastal salt marsh microbial communities from the Groves Creek Marsh, Skidaway Island, Georgia - 101403AT metaG (megahit assembly) | ecosystem: Environmental > Aquatic > Marine > Intertidal zone...
CGACTAAGGCTTTAAGAGTATTGAAGTGGTCAAGTAAGCCAGTAGGCTTGTCTATTTCCCCGATGATTTCATTAAAGGTTTCTCGTTTTGATTGTTGTAACTGGCGCACCCGGTCTTCAATTGTGCCTTGAGCAACAATTCTGTATATGAAGGTGGGTTTCTCCTTGCCCAGGCGGTGAGCCCGGTCAATCGCTTGTTCTTCGGCTGCAGGGTTCCACCAGGGATCCATTAAGAATACATAATCAGCTGATTTGAGGGTTACCCCAAGCCCAGCTGCTTTGAGAGATGCCAGCATGACAGCTGATCCTAGCTCATTCTCAAAGGTCTCGACCGGTTTTTTTCGGTCTCGGGTAGACCCTGTAAGTTCAAGAACTTGAAGTTCTGGCACTTCAAGGCGTAGCCTTTTTTTTAAAATGGTTAAAAAAGATGTGAACTGGCTAAACACAAGAATCTTTCCACCAGCTGATGATATATCTTTGACTTTCTCGAGCAAGATGTCGGATTGTGCACCTTCAGCAGGTAAAAGTTCCCGACCAGGAAGTAAGCCGAGATCGCAGCAGGTTTGTCGAAGACGGGTAAGAAGGGAAAAGATATGGGTTGGTGAATGCCGTAGAGCACCTTTGAGATCTTCGCCATGTGCTTTAACTGCATTATCGACAAGTGTCCGGTATTGTTTCTTTTGCTCGTCACTAAGTTGGCAGGGCAGTTCAGTCTCAATCTTTGGCGGTAATTCTTTGGCTACTTCCGATTTTAATCTGCGTAACACAAAGGGGGTAATTTGTCGTCTTACAAGTAAGGCAGATTTTTGAGCATCTTCTGCAAAATTGTTTTCAAATTCTTTACGCCCACCAAGTAAACCGGGCATTAAAAACCGAAAAATAGTCCAAAGATCTAGGGCAGAATTTTCAATGGGAGTGCCGGAAAGAGCGAGGCGATATTTTGCATCGATGGCCAGGCAAGCCTGGGTGATTTTAGCCTTTGGGTTTTTGATTAATTGGGCTTCGTCCAGGATAGCATATCGAAAATCAGTCTTATCCAACAGAGAGCGATGGCGCCGAAGTTGGGTATAGCTTGCCACCCATAGGCAGGAATCTGAATTGGAGCCAAAAAGGTTATCACGATTCAAAACTTTTACCCGTATGTGTGGAAACTTTTCCTTGGCTTCCTTTACCCAAACTTGCACGACAGAAGCTGGGCAGACAACCAGATCAACCCGGCTGTCATCTGAATTATTAGCCAGAAGGGCAAGAGATTGAATGGTTTTCCCAAGTCCCATTTCATCAGCGAGTAAGGCATGGCAGCCCAACTGGTGAAGGGCATGTATATGGGCGACTCCCTGTTTTTGGTATTGCCGGAGAAAAGAAAACTTTTTGGCGATTCCATTGGTTTTTATTTTTCGAATGGAAGTTTCCCAGTCCGCTAGTTTACCGTCAGGTCTCGTCTTTAAATACTTTCGAGCAAACAACGAAAAAAGCATGTATTTCGGCCAACTTGTGCGCTTTACATCCCCTTTATTTCTCTGCCACCAGTCAAAGTCATCCACTTGCTTTTGGTCAAGTTTTACAAGGCCATGACCGCGGATAAAAGTGGTCCCCATTTTTGCACTGGAGATTTTACGGATACTTTCCCTTCCCAATCGGTGGGACCCAAGTTGAAAACTTTCCCTAAGCACCATGGTTTCTTCCGAACGGCTTCGTGCCTCAATTTCCCAATTTAGAGTTCGTTGTCCATGTTTGAGCAGCCTAGCATCTCCCTCCAGCCTTACTGAGAATGATTTTTGCCACTTATGAAGTGATTCCTCTGAGAGCGATGCGATTTTGTGCCAATCGCTTAAGGTGAAAGTACCGGTATTTTTTTGAAATGAAAACCCCTTGTCATTTGCTTCTGCGACAAACCTCATCAGGGCGGGGCGGTCTGCACCCGCAAGAGAGTCATCTGAGGTATTACCGTACACATTCATCTCTTTATCCTTGGATATTTGCCACTTGGGAGTCGCCGTTAAGCCTTTTTTTACTGAAATCTCTATTATTATTTTGAGGGAAACTTTTGGTTTTGTTTCTTCATGTTTAATATCATTCTCGGCAGAGCTTTCATCATTTGGCTCATCATTCCCTTGCTTTTGACTTTCAGCTGAAAACTCTCCGAAAAGTGGGTCTTCTTCCTGAATTTCGGCAATTAACTCTTCGATTTCATACAGGCCAGCTGTGCCGAGAATAGAACCCATGCTTTCGTCATCAAGGGAAGTACGAATTTCGGGTTTTCCACCATTCCATTCCACAACTGAATAAGTTTCTTCCCGATTGATTTTCTGAGTTATAATAACCTGTTCTGCCTGAATATCGAGGGCCGAAAGCAATCCTTTTCTGTAAAAAGATTGGGCCTCCCGAAGAAGATCTTCCTGGATCGTTTTTTCCCAATCACATGAGGACAACCTGTGAAGCCACGCCTCTACCGCTTCGCGGGTAAATGTTCGAGAGGGACCGTTGCTAATCATGTATAAGTTGTATAAAAAACAACCCCTAGGTTATCTCTTCGTTTTTATTTGGGGCAAGGGGAAACCACTAAGTAAGCTAAAAAGTTGTCCACATCACTTGTCGGCACTCTTACTTTTCGAGTGCCCATTCATAGGTTTTTTTATACTGCTGTGCAGCAGAAGCCCATGAAAATGAACTTTTCATCGCGTTTTCTCTTATTTTTAAAAAAGTGGTATGATCTTGATAAATAACCCGTGACCTGTGAATAACCCCAGCCAATTCTTTGGCGTCTGGGTGATTAAAAAGAAAACCATTTGCTCTCTTACCATTGTTTTTAAAAGAAGTGATGGTATCAGCGAGTCCACCGGTATTTCGGGCAACAGGGATGGATCCGTACCGGAGGGCATACTGTTGGGACAAACCGCAGGGCTCAAACCGACTCGGCATAAGAAAAAAATCAGAACCCGCAAAAATTCTTCGGGCAAGTCCATCATCAAATCCAATATAGCTAGCGACCTGAGTCGGGTACTTCTCAGATAAGTTTTTAAAGTCTTCTTCTTCCTGCGAATCGCCACTCCCTAGAATTACAAATTGGTAATCATTTTGATTGAGGAGTTTGGGTATGCTGTCAGTGAGCAAGTCGAGCCCTTTTTGGTGGTATAGTCGCGAGACTACCCCGTATAAGGGAACATCCTTATTATTTTGCAGGCCAAGTTCTGCTTGTAATGCTTGTTTACAGATTTTTTTTCCTTCCGTAGCTGTATCAATCTTAAAGTTTTGAGGAATGGATGTATCGGTTTCCGGGTTCCAGGCTTTTTCATCAATTCCATTCAATATACCGATTAAGTCAGCTGCTCGGTATATAAGGCTTTTTTCCAACCCCTGCCCAAATGTGGGTGTTTTTATTTCATCTGCATAGCTTGGGCTGACCGTGGTTAATTTATCAGCATGCTGGATACCGCCTTTCAATAAATTCAAGAAATTATTATGTTCAAAGCCTTCCATTCCCCAGTAAGACTTGGGAAGGTTAGAGTCCAAAAAATCATCATAACGAAAAACACCTTGGTGCTCGAGGTTGTGGATGGTCAAAACCGAAGCCACTTTCCTTTTTAATTTGCTTTTCTTATGATTCAGGAAAGCAGAAGTGGGAGCAGCCATCCAGTCATGAGCATGAAAGATATCGGGTTGCCAACCGGTTGATTTTTCAAGTTCGATTGCAGCTTTTGAAAGGGCAAAAGCCCGTAGGGCATTATCGCTAAAATCTCCATTTTCGCTGGAATAGATACCATCGCGGTCAAAAAGTGAGTCATTTCTGATGAAGTACACGGTAACCTGGCTGTCAGATAGTCTCGTGGAACTTACAGCGAACGAGTAAGTTTTATTCCCTAATGGAAAAGAGATAGGTTTTGGATACAAATCACGGGGAAGATCTCGGCAGGATCGATGCAAAGGGCAAATGATTCGGACATCCAAGCCCTGATTGCCAAGGGCAACGGGAAGGCTTCCCACTACATCACCCAAGCCCCCAGTTCTCACCAGAGGGGATACTTCTGGGCTTACAAAAAGAATTTTCATTTGATAGGTTTCATGAATCCAATCCGTTTCATGGCAGAATCAAAAAAATTGGCAATCGCTTTCGGGATTTTAAATAAAAATCATTCAAGTCTTGCTGTTGTTGGTAATTAAGCATTTAAATCGAAATTTACCATGTATCCTAGCTTTAACCTCGGCACTGGTTGCGAACATTATAAAACTTGTAAGGCGGATTTAATTCCATACTAGATGGCCAAAAAAACTTTAGAATTTGAGTCGGAGAGAGATTTTCACAAACTTTATTCCGAAGACCCTAAAAATCTCCAGCAAATGGAGAAATCATTGGGCTGTAAGGTTGTTGCAAGAGGTGGAACTCTTATCCTGGAAGGGAGTTCAGTAAGCATTGAGCAGAGTGAAACATTCTTTCGTTTATTAGAGTCAGCAAGCAAGCAAGGAGTATCGACCAAGTCATCAGACTTTCATCGCTTTTTAAAAAAAGTTGCCCAGGGGAAGGCAGATGAGATTAAAGAATTACTTGATAACCCGCTAATTCTTAAAATTCGTAAAAAATCAGTGGTCCCACGGAACCTCGGTCAACGAAGGTTTTTGGATCTAATCCTCAAGAATGATTTAGTTTTCGGAATTGGCCCGGCGGGCACCGGGAAAACTTACTTAGCTGTTATTGCTGCCCTGTACGCCTTACTGGAGGGAAAGGTTCAGCGCATTGTTTTGGCCCGGCCGGCTGTTGAAGCAGGTGAAGCCCTAGGTTTTTTGCCCGGCGACTTGGAGGAAAAATTATTACCCTATTTACGACCTCTGTATGATGCGATGGATGAAGTTCTTGGTCCGGTCGATGCGCGCAAGCTTGTGGAAACTGGAGTCGTGGAAATAGCCCCCTTGGCTTACATGAGGGGGCGGACATTGAGTAAGTGCTTTGCGATCTTGGATGAAGCTCAAAACACCACGAGTTCTCAGATGATGATGTTTTTAACCCGCTTGGGAGAGGGAAGCAAAATGGTGGTTACTGGAGATGTGACTCAGGTGGATCTACCTCACAACCAACTTTCTGGTCTTGTGGAAGCGAAAAAGAAATTATCTCCAGTCCAGGGGGTAAATTTTCATGAATTTGATCATGAGGATGTGGTGCGGCACCCTCTGGTAAGTGCGATTATTTCCGCATACCAATAAAGGCCCTCTAAGCCTTGACCCAATCTTTGTTTTCGTGAGATAATACATCTTTTTATGTCCAACGAGGATAAAAGAGGTTCACGTCGAAAGAATGGCCGAGCACGAGCAAGGCGCAGGAAAGATTTAGAAGATGACCTAGAAGTCGACCTTCAGGGTTTTCGTAGGCTCTGGGAAAGGGGAGGTAAGCATTTTGCATTATCGGTTCTTTTCGGCTTCGCGATTATCTTTATCTGCTTTGTAGGGCAGGATCCGCCGGGATTGCGAACTCTTGGGGAGGTGGCTCCGGAGAATATATATTCGGACCGCTCTTTTAAGTACCTGAGCGAAGTAAGAAGGCAGGAGGCTGAAGAATGGATCCGGAGCAGTACTCCACGAGAGTTTTCACGAGACTTTTCCGGAGAAGAAGGGTTTAACAAAGCTTTAATTCGCTTACAGGAGGGATTAATCGCCCTTGAATCGATATCGCCTGATGTACGGGAGGTGGCCAAAGTTTCTTTGGTCGAGGAGCTGGCTACAAATTTTCAATTTAAAATAAGCGTGGATGAACTTAGCATTCTTGCCCACTGGAAGCATTTTCCCGATTCGGAAAATTTCTTTTCCACGATTAGCCCATTACTGAGAAAGCTTCACCTTGTGGGGGTGGTTAAGTTTCCGTCCAATGATCAAAAGTTTCTATCCGAGTCCAACGCTACTAGTTTAATCGATGCCAAAATGATCGAGTTAGCAGATCAATTAATCGTTGTTGGTCCTGAAGCGAGTGGGTTTTCAAAATACTTATTGCCCGAAGAATTAGAGCCCAAGTATTCAGCGTTTGCGTCCTACATCGAGAGCATGTACCAGCGCTTAGAGCAAGGGGAGCCTTTACCAGGGAATGGACTGTTACTGGTTGATGTTATTGAAAGCAGTGATGAGAACGCATCTTTCTCGGCTCAGCAGTATCGCAATGATTTTGCCTCCACTTTGTCTTCGATTACCCAAAGGGGCTTGTTTTTACGCTCCATTGACCGGGAAGCCACCACCAATGCTCAAAACCGGGCGATTGCGGCCATGGACCCTCCAATTGTATCGGTAGAGGAAGGGGATTTGATTTTAAAAATGGGGTCGAAGGTGGAGAAAGAAGATCTCGAAAAATATTCAAAATTTCTCTCGATCACCACGAAAGATCGGAACCTGTTACCCAAAAGAATTTTTGTAACATTTGGCACTTTCCTTTTCGCAATTGTTTATATCAGTTTGGTGCTTCCATCTTTTTGGCGGGATGCTTCACGCTCTGGTATTGTGGCTCTGGTCATCCTCCTTAATTTGGGCATTTCCCGCTTTATTTTGGAATTGGGAGGAACGGATTTATTTGGGGGCAACACATTCTTTATGGGCTTGCTACCATTCCTTATGCCAGTTGCCCTGGCATCCATGGTTGTGATGATTACGGTTGGCCCGCGCATGGCAGCCTTGACTGCGATTATGACAAGTGTTTTTCACGCAACCATGCAAAATGCGGGGATTGATGCATTGTCAATTTCCCTCAGTTCATCCCTGGTTGGGGTTTATTTCTGCCGGGATGCCCGTTTAAGGGGGAGTATTTTGAAGGCGGGTGCCATGGCTGGAATTACTGGGGCAATCTTGGCGATCGGGATTGGGGTAGCTTTGGAAAGTGGAGCAGTTGCCTGTGCCAACCATGCCCTGGCTTCATTGGTTGTGGGAGTGCTTACTGGTGCGCTTGTCTTGGGGGTTTTACCCTTAATCGAAAATGCATTCAATGTGGCAACCGATGCAACTCTCTTCGAATTAACCGACTTTAACCACCCGCTACTTCGTCGAATGCAAGTGGAGGCTCCGGGTACCTATCATCACAGTTTGATGGTGGCCAACCTGGCTGAAAATGCCGCACTGAGTGTGGGGGCTAATCCTACATTATGTCGTGCCTGTGCCTTGTTTCACGACATTGGCAAAATGGCTCAACCTGATTATTTTACGGAAAACCAGGGTGAGTTTGGCAATCCTCATAATCGTCAAAATCCTTCGATGAGTGCTTTAATCATAAAGAGTCACATCAAGGAAGGCATCGAGATGGCTCGCGATCATCGTCTACCTCAAGTTATACGTCATGTTATTCGCCAGCATCATGGTACAACCTTGGTTAAATATTTTTACCACCAAGCCAAGCAGCGCTTTAAGCAGGAGACTTTAAGCTACGGGGAAAAAGAACTTGTGGAACCCGATGAGTCTACCTACCGGTATGATGGGCCCAAGCCTCGCTTTAAGGAAAGTGCAATCATCTTCTTTGCAGATTCAGTCGAGGCGGCTGCCCGTAGTTTGCCAAAGGTGAGCCATCACAGCGTGGAGGAGCTTTTGGAGAATATTTTCCAGGACCGACTTGAGGATGGTCAACTTGATGAGTGCCCCCTTACCTTGGAGGAAGTTGCCAAGATTAAATCCAGTTTCACCAAGACTACCCTCAATATGCTTCATTCTCGTATTGAATACCCTGAGGATGAGAATGAAAAAAGTCATTCTTCCCGGCGGGAAAAAAATTCAAAAGCGAAGCAATAGAACGCTTGATTGTCATGGCAAGCTATCCTCAGTTAAAGGTTGAAAGCTCAAACCTTTACCCAGCACTATCTTTTACGGATATATCTTTAAGGACTTTCTTTTCTCATATTTTTTCCCTTCACCATCATGATATCAATGGATGTCTTTCATTGGCTTTTCTTGGGAAAAAAGAACACTCTGATATACACGGCCGGTTTCTGCAGGATTACCGTCCAACCGATGTTATTACCTTCCCTGCAGATCAAAAAGAAGAGAGCGCTGGAGAGATACTCATATCAGTCGATCAAGCCATTATGGAGTCTCGTGAGAGAGGAATCCCACTTCCCGAGGAGCTTTCGCTTTATCTGATACATGGCTGGCTTCACCTGATTGGGTTTGATGATATAGATGAATCCGATCGAAAAATTATGCGCAGGGAAGAAAAGCATGCGATGGATTATATTCGAGAATTAGGGGCATGGCCCGATTTTCTGCTCGCTAGCACATCACAACAATAGTAGCGAAAGAGGGTGGCAAAGGAAAAAAAAATAAAATTGGCAAGAAAGTTTAGAAATGCCTTCTTAACCGGTCTTCTGATCTTTCTCCCGCTTGGTACAACCATTTTCGTACTCAATTTTCTTTTGGATCTATTTAAGGACCCGGTTACAAAACTTGCTTTTGAACTCGGCTTATCGGAGGAAAGCTTTTTCTTTGGGATGGAGACACTGCTGGCGGCCCTGGGTTTGGTATTGGGTATTCTAGGGCTCACCTTGCTCGGTTTTCTCTCAAATTATGTGTTGGGTAGATTTTTTATATCCACCACGGAGCGCTTTCTTGATAAAGTGCCGTTTCTGAGCACGGTTTACCGTTCAGTCAAGCAAATCGTTGAAACCTTTGGCAGGGAAAACCGGGCGGTGTTTAAAGCGGTGGTCCTGATCGAATATCCCCGTAAAGACTGCTGGGTGCTGGGTTTTCTCACGGGCGATGCTTCTCCAGATACAGAAAATGTGGCAGGCAAGAAACTCAGCAATGTTTTCGTCCCGACCACCCCGAACCCTACAAGTGGATTCTTACTTCTCTTACCACGTGACGAAGTTTACCACCTTGATATGTCCGTAGGGGATGGCATGAAAATGCTCATTTCCGGTGGGGCGGTTGTACCCCCGCCAAAGGTGAAGAAGAGTTCTTAAGGATAGCGGTCAGCCAGTGACGCGAGCTTAGTCTATGTTTCAGTTTCGCTATCCTTTTCCAATTGGGTGAATTTGTCTGGTAAATTAGAGGGTGTTGTCCTGCAAATTACCCCAACGGGCGACCTTCACTCCCGCATCGCTCTATTCACTGCAGAATACGGCTTACAATCAGTATTACTCCGCAAGAGTAAAAAAACTGGGCTCAGTGCTCACCCTGACCTATTCGATGACCTTGAGTGCACGCTGAAAGTCCCGACCTCTGGAAGTGGTCTTCCTTTTGTCCGGGAGTGGATTGTAGTGCAAAAGAGATTTTTCCTCGCTCAAGATCATCGAATCTTTCAAACCGCAGGGGAAATAGCCCGGCTTTTTTTAGCCAATGGGAGCCACCTTCTTGAGCCGGAACCTCTTTATCAATTGCTGCTTAAATCCCTGGGTTCTTTAAAGTCAGGAAAATCATGCCTGGTCCACATTAAGACTTTGTTTGTTTTTGCCCAGAGCGAAGGCTTACCGGTAAAGCAGGCATGGTTGCCCGAACTATGCCCTGAATCTCTAAAGAAGGCTCAGGTGATTTTGTCTACGAAGCTGGCGGATTTCACGGAAGTGCCCAATGGGTCTGATCTCATTTTAAAATCCTTACGAAATTGGCTAAACGCAGAAACCGAGCTGCAATGTTAGCTCAAAATGTAAGCTACAGATTCTCAACCCTTGCAAAATCTAATTTCCTCTTCTAAGCAAAGAATGGTTTATTCAAGTATGGGAGTATTTAAAAAAAATTGGACTTACAAGACCAAGGGTAAAGGAACTTACGAGATTACCGATGGGGTGTCGGATGCAGTTCGCGAATCTGGCTTACAGAACGGTCTGGTGTCGATTTTTGTGCAGCACACATCCTGCAGTTTAATTCTCATGGAAAATGCGGACCCTACCGCACGGGTTGACCTGGAGCGCTTTATGGATGATCTTGTGCCCGATGATTATCCATATTTTGTTCATACCCTGGAGGGACCGGATGATATGCCTTCACATATAAAAATGACCCTCACCCGCAGTAGCGAAAATATTCCCTTTGCCAACGGAAAGCTGGAACTCGGTACCTGGCAGGGCATTTTTCTTTGGGAGCACCGCGTGGCCCCACACCACCGTAAAATGGTTATCACCATCCTTGGCGAATGAAAATCTTGAGACAGATTTTTATTTTTTTCCCAGCCCTGTTTCTTTTTTTATCATTCACCGCCTGTTCCAATTTTGACGAAGTGGCGGAAGAGGAAAGCAGTTCCGCCTTCAAGCGTGGCCGTTCTTATTTAAAGGTGGGAAAAAACGAAGAAGCTCTGGACGAGTTTCTTTCAATTACCCGCCGGATGGTCAAATGCCCAAAGTCTCACCTGGAGGCTGGCCGTTTGTATTTAACGGTGAAGGCCCGAAAAGACCCTGTCGCAGCAGTCTACCACTTTCGCAGGTATCTGTTTCTGGAACCATCCTCCCGGGAGGCGCCCAAGGTAAAGCAATTGATTGTTACGGCGGAAAGAGAGATTATCCGAAACCTTCCGGGTAAACCCTATGAGGGCTACCTGAATGGCTTGACTCTTCAGGAGGAAAACCTACGCCTGCAGCGGGAAGTGGCCGATTTAAAAGCCAGGCTAGGGATGCCTCTTTCTGAAACCTACAAGCCTAAGAGCTTGGCCCCTGTCCCTTCCGGGGCGGCTCAAATATCTCCAGTGCCTCAAGCGGCTGCAAGTCGCCCCCAACCTACAGCCCAACCCCAATCCTATGTGGTGCAGAAAGGAGATAGCCTTTACCTCATAAGCCGCAAGTTTTACGGAGATTCCTCTCATATTGACCGCATTTATCAAGCCAATCGCAGTGTGATGAAAAGTAAAAATAGTTTGCGAGTTGGGCAGACCCTGAGAATTCCCCCGATCTCCGGAAATTAAACCAGGCTCCTCGTGCCCTATGTCGTACTTTGACAACAACGCGACCACCCCAATTCACCCGCAGGCGCTTGAGGTTTTTACCCAGGCTCAGCTTGATGATTGGGGTAACCCTTCTTCCCCCTACCGGCAAGCAAATCGTACCAAAGCAAAATTAAACAACGCCCGGTCCAAGTGGGCTGAGTTACTCGGTGTGGATCCAGCTCATCTAATTTTCACCTCGGGTGCCACGGAGGCAAACAATGCAGTCCTTGCCACTGCTGCCCAAAATTACCCAGCTAATTCACGGGTGCTGCTATCAGGGATTGAGCACCCGAGCGTAAGTGCACCTGCCCGGCATTGGTTCCAGGACCGGGTGGATGTTTTACCCGCAGATGCTCATGGTCTTATTTGCCTGGCTTCTTTGCGGGAGAAATTACAGCAGGAGCCAAAGCCTGCGTTAGTTTGTGTCATGGCCGCGAATAATGAGACCGGAGTGGTTCAACCCTGGCCAGGTGTGGCGACAATTTGCGCAGAATACAAGGTGC
>Ga0181567_10003669_pt1 | contig 11362 bp, 11 predicted proteins | sample 101ome_14_FD_133761 | JGI IMG/M metagenome (GOLD analysis project Ga0181567, IMG submission 133761) | Coastal salt marsh microbial communities from the Groves Creek Marsh, Skidaway Island, Georgia - 101403AT metaG (megahit assembly) | ecosystem: Environmental > Aquatic > Marine > Intertidal...
AAGCTGGGAGGCGATCTTCGTCCCCAAGAAAAGGCAGAGTAAAAAGTGATCTGCACTTTTTAAAGTCGAACGGCGCTTCTTGAGGGGCGCCGTTTTTATGATGGGTCATCGATCTCGAGTCGATACCTGGGAATTGATGGATCGACATCTTTAGCAAACCGGTCGATCCCTCCATCCACTCCAAAAGTGTTTTTTAGTCCATGTCCGCGAAACCAAGCGCAATGATCAAGAACATGCCGGCCTTGATGGTCTAACAATACGATTTTTTGCTCCTGATTGGAATCGGCAAAGATTTCGGTTTGGAGCTCTTGGGTCATTAAGCGCGCCTTTGGTAAAGTGATGGCCTCAAACTCCTCTCGAGTTCTGGTGTCTAGCAAGATGAAAAGCTCGCCTTCATCGAAGAGTTTTTGAAGCTCGGTTGGTTGGATTAACATTTCCTGGTCGTGGTCATGGCTCTCACGAAGGCACTTAATGGCTTCATCCAGAGGGATCTCATTGTTGTCGCAGACGGTTGCCAAGCTGTCTTCAGGGGCGTAGGCGCAAGCTTGACACCCCCCAATATGAAAAGCCGCAAATAAGGCTCTTCGGGCGCCAGGATACTCCTCTAGGAGGGCCTTCATAGTCAGGTTTCCATGCACGTCCAAGCTCATGGCAAGAGAATGTCAGAGATAATGAGGAGGGAAAGGCGAGAGTTGGGGCTTTTATTCAGAGGGGATTATTGGCAGAATGATGCACCAAGATCGATGGCTGAGCACGACGACGAACCTAAAATCTACCTTCTGCCAAATTTGATGACCGCAGGAAATTTGCTGTGCGGTTTTTTGGCGATATTGACGATTTTTAAGGGGATGCAAACCGAGGGTTTACTCGAGGCGAAAGATTATTATCAGCAAGCCATGCTCTATATCTTCATCTCATGTCTTTTTGATTTGCTCGATGGGAGGCTTGCAAGGCTCGGGGGGCAAGAATCACCTTTTGGGCAGGAGTTTGATTCCTTAGCAGATATGGTTTCCTTTGGGCTTGCTCCAGCGATGTTGGTCTCGCGGGCGGTCCTTGCAGACTTTGAATTGCCCAAAAGTTTTGATCCGGAAGGAGCCAGAGAAATTGGGGTGACCTGGGCCATTGCCTTCGTCTATCTCTTGTGCGGGGGGATTCGTCTTGCGCGTTTCAATTGTCTTGCGCGAGTCGGGCATACCAGCGGAGATTTCCGCGGTATCCCAATTCCGATGGCTGCAGGTTTTGTCGCCTCGTTGACTTTTATCATGATTAGCTTTGCGGAAAATGAGCGAAGCTTGGGGTGGTTGTCTTATCTCTTGGCCGCGATGATTTTGGGAATCTCGCTCCTGATGGTAAGTAATGTCCGTTACCCCAGTTTTAAGAAAATCGATTTTAGGACAAAAGCGAATGTGTGGACCCTGCTCGGATTGGCAGTTCTTTTAGGGTTCTTGTTTATTTTCCGAGTTTATGCTCCTGCTCTGATCTTTCTCGCTTATTTGGTCACTCCACTGTTTCGCCGAAAGCAACAGAAGGTGAGCTCCTAAAAGCAGTGGGTATTTAACTTTTCTAAAACTTTATTGACCGCTGTGGTCAACGAAGCTACTGATGACGTTAATTGTTCGTCGTGATCCAACGTGAGGGATATCGGGTGATTCAGGCCCTCGTCTTCGCTTTCCTATTGTCAATAGGCGGAGCCTTCGGCGCGACTCATACCGTCTTAAAGTCTGAAACCTTCTATTCAATTGCCAAGAAGTATGGGGTGTCGTTGAGCTCGTTGATGGCGGCCAATGATGTGCAGGACCCTCGCCTGCTCCAGATTGGACAGAAACTAAAAATACCCACTTCGAGTTCGGTTGAGTCAGCCCGAACCCAGCCCCAAAAGAAATCATTGAGGATCGTGATTGATCCCGGTCATGGAGGGAAGGATCGTGGCGCAGTTTGGGGGGGAGTGAAGGAATCTGATTTGAACCTCAAAGTCGCTCTGAAGGTGGAAAAAGACTTAAAAGCTCGAGGTTATACGGTGATTATGACCCGCCGTAGCGATGTCTTTGTGAGCTTGGAGCAACGGGCCAAGCTTGCAAATCGCTATTCGAATTCAATTGTCGTCAGTATTCATTTTAATGCATCGACTTACACGAGTGTTCGCGGAGCAGAAACTTATTATGCCGGCACGAAGGGGAAGTATCTGGCTCAGTCGATCCAGAAAGAAATGGTCAAAAACTTGAAGGTGAGAGATCGGGGGATTATTCACCGAAAATTTTCGATTTTAAGACAAACCGCATACACTGCGGTTTTGGCTGAGTGCGGTTTTATCAGTAATTCCTACGAACGTTCTCGTTGTGTCACTTCCTCCTATCAGAGCGCTGCGGCTCGAGCGATTGTTGCTGGAATTGAGCGCTATGATCGCACTTACTAATTCTGGGATCCTGTATTTACTCTTCAGGTTCATTTTGTTAGACCAACATTATGAACTTTTCCTCTAGAAACTGGTTTTGTGTTTTAAGTTTCGTTGTGGGCTTTAGTGGATCGCTCTTTGGGCAGGGACCCTTCGGGCCTGGACGTCCTCTCGGAGGTGGATTCAGCAACGAGTCTGCTCAGGGACAGGGGCAGCCTAAACTGCGAGGAGTGGCGCAAGAGATTGGTAAGGGAAGTGATCGATTTCTTGCTTGGCGAATCGCGCAGTTAGAGGGAGCTGAGTGGTTTACCAAAGAGCAGGAGGACTTAAGGGAGTCTTTTCGGGAGATGGAGCGAAAAATTCGCGAAGCTGTAACTGAAGATCGCCTCGACGAGAAAAAGGGGCGCGAATTGCTCGTCACCCTGGTCAAAATCGGGAAGGATGCGAATATAGGTGCGAAAGCAACAGAGGTTTCTCTGGAAAACTTGAATGATGCTCTTCAGCAGGCTAGCGAAAATAATGCGAAGGCGGGGACACTCACACCCAAGTTGAATCAAATCCAATGGCTTGTTAGTGAAATCCTTTTCTATGGTTCGCACACCTCAACATTAACGAGTGGGAAAGTGAGCTCCTTGAAGCGAAAGCTCCTGGCCAATGAGGAGAAAGAAAAGGATGCCAAGCAAGATGGAAAGCTCACAGAGAGAGAGATTGAAAGTCTGGAAGAGAGCGTGCTCGAGATTTGGGGTGGGATCGTGAAATCCTACCGGAGACACGAATAGAAATCTAAAAGGTTTCTCGCGTCCTAAGGAGTTTGCGTCACGCACCGGAATGCTCCATAATTAGGTATGGCCAGTCGCAGTCGACGCAAGGCAGGTGGGAATCAAGGCCTCCCGCAATCACTTAAAAAGTGGTTGTTCTGGGGTGGTTTCACTGCCCTTGTTTGCTCCATTGGGGGGCTTCTTTATGGGTATCAAACCGTGAGAAGTTATCTTCGTAGCGATGAATTTAGATCAAAGCTCAGCCTAAAAGCGGGGGATTATTTGAAAGGTGGGGTTGAGATTGAGCCCTTTGAGTGGGACGGGTGGACGGTTTCAACAGATCGTTTCACCTTTCAGAGTGCCGAAGAGTTCCAAAACATTGAGGTGAAGGGGGTTGATGCTCTTGTTGATATTGGGGGAATTTGGGATGGAGTTTACCGGGTCAAAGATGTTCGAGTTCGAGAAGTCGGCTTCATCCAAGATCCTAGCCAAAGGCCAGTGGGTCTTCGTAAGCCTCTTCCCATTGAGAAAGAAACTTTTTTTGATCGTTTCATGCCTGATGAAACGGAGGTCACGAGAATCAGTGTGGCGCAAGCTCATGGAACGGTCGTTCTTGATCAAAAGGCATGGTCTTGGGATCAAGTCGCCGCCGAGATGATTCCCGGCGCGAACCGGGGTGTTTATGAAATCTCTCTCCAAGGGGGCAGTGTTCAAACTCCTTTTGACGTGTTCGGAGAGCTTGAGCTTAATGAGGCGAAAGCAAGGGTGTCGGGAGATCGGTTTTATCTCTTATCATCCGGCATCAGGGTGTTTGAGAGTGGGCGTCTCTCATTAGACGGTGATTTCGGAGTCGAAGATGGGCGCTGGAATCTCAATGGAGTGTTAAATGGAATTCGGATGGAGGATGTGATTGCCGAAGATTGGAAACGCCGACTAATCGGGCCTCTTGAGCTCGATTTTAAAGCGGAGCAGTCTCCGAACCAAGAGGCTGTCATCAAAGGTCATTTAAGTATGAAAAATGGTATTTTGACGGCCCTTCCTGTTCTCGACCGAATTGCAGCTTATGCCAATACCGAGAGGTTCCGCCGATTAGCACTTTCTGATGCAAGCCTTGATTTTTCTCGCCGAGGAGAGGTTATTGATTTGAGAAATATAAGTATCACCAGTGAAGGGCTGATTCGCATCGAAGGAGCGATGACAATTGTTGGAAATGAGATTACCTTGGGGAACTTCCAGGTTGGAATCACTCCTGGCACCTTGTCACACTTGCCTGGTGCGGAAACGAAGGTTTTTCGGCCTGGTGATCTTGGTCTCTTATGGACGCCGCTGGTGATCACGGGAACGCTTGATTCCCCTCAGGAAGACTTAAGTGATCGTCTCATTGCGGCAGCGGGACAGCGGATGTTTGAGGTCTTGCCGGAAACTGGTCAGGTTGCCTTGAAGTATACGGGAAAAGCAATCGGAGAGACCACAAAAGCCTTTCTTGATCAAAAGGGAATCATTCTTGAGATTGGCAAAGGGTTATTAGACCGCACCAGTCACTTTCTCAAACAGGGGGCAGATTCAGCTTTGAAATCGGGTGAAAATGCGGTTCAGACAGGGCAGGGTGCACTTGAAACTGGGAAGGCGGCAGTTGAGGGAGTGGGTCACCTTTTTAATATTTTCGGAGGTGCGCAGAAAAAAGAGAAGTAAGTTGGTGCCGTATGAAAGTTCATCTCTTAAAGAAGGAACAGTGGCTTCCGATTTCAACTCAGGAGGCTTGGGAGTTTTTTTCTTCTCCGCGTAATCTTGATGAAATCACCCCACCGGAGTTAGGTTTCAAAATCGTTTCTCTGCCAGAAGAGGAGATGTATGAAGGAGAGATCATCACTTACAAAGTGAAGCTCTTTCCGGGATTCTGGATTCCCTGGGTGACAGAAATCAAATCAGTCGAAGTGGGGAAATGCTTTGTTGATGAACAAAGATCTGGTCCCTACCGCTTTTGGCACCATCGCCATTCTTTTGAGCAAAAAAATGGAGGGACACTGATGACAGATCTCGTCCACTATTCGGTGGGAAAGTGGGTGATCGGAGATCTAGCCCATGTGCTTTTTGTGAGAGCTCAGTTAGAGAAGATTTTCAGCTTTCGCCGAGAGATTCTTGAGAAGAAATTTGGCACGCCTTAAGAGGCCTTTTATTCGTTGTAGCGAGGGTCTGTTAAGGTCTTTAGGAAAGCAATGAGCGCCTTTTGGTTGGCAGGGCTGAGATTGAGACCTCTTGATGGGAGGAGTTTGTCAACAGTGGGGTGCTTGTGGAGAGGGCCGTTGTAGTGAGCGATGACTTCCTCGAGAGTTTCAAAACGCCCGTCATGCATGTAGGGAGCCGTCAGCTCGATGTTTCGGAGACTGGGTGTTTGAAAGAGCCCTTTGTCAGAGTTTTTTCCGGTGACTTGGTATCGCCCGAGGTCCTCGGTGTGCTCCAAACCATTATTTCGAAATTTGAAATCTGAGAATTGAGAACCTCCATGGCACTGGAAGCATCCCGCTCCACCCAAGGAAGGTTTTTGGAAAAAGAGTTTTTGGCCCTGAGCCTCTTCGGGCGTGAAGTTTTCTTTTTTCTCTGCAACGAGATCATATTTTGACTGATCACTCGTGAGTGAAAGGAGGTAGTTCTCGAGGGCGAGGCTGAGTTTCTGAGTAGTCACCGGCCCTTGGCCATAGGTGTTTTCAAATTCACGGAGGTAGCCACCACGACGATTGAGCCTGAAAATGACCTGATTCAAATTGGCGGCCATTTCTTGATGGTCCTGAATTGGAACAAGGACTTGGTCGCGAAGGCGATTCTCACGGCCATCCCAAAAGAAATGGCTTTTCCAAGCCAAGTTGAAAAGAGGCATCGAATTGCGTTTTCCTAGACGTCCTTCAAAACCTCGTGAGAAACGTCGGTCATCGGCAAATGCAAAATCTGAAACGTGGCAGCCTGCGCAGGAGACTGTCCCGTCGATTGACAAGATTGTGTCATTAAAAAGTCGCTCTCCAAGAGCGATTCGTTCCTTGGTGAGAATATTGTCTTGGGGAAGCGAGGGTGCTGTGAAGCGTTGTGAGTATTTGAGTTGGTAAGGGGTGTTCGACCGAGGGACATCAATGGCCGTCGCGGGAACAATGAGCAACCCGATGAGAGTAAGATGTTTCCTAGTCAACACGGGGAGACTCTATCACAGATTTCAAAATCTTGAAGAGGGCCTTTTTTGCTTTGAAGCAGGAAGTAGCAAGGAAGGTCAAGCTTCGCTAAGAGGAGACTTTCTAGCAGACTTTCATTTTTTTTAGGTTAGGGTTCGTAGGAAGTGTTCGATGACTTTCTGGAAATTCTAGACACCTAAAATCATGATAGAACTTGAAGATTATTTCGAAGATGTTGTTGGTAAAACCCTTCGAGGGACTGGCATGTCCGATGAAGTTCTTTCGTTTCTAACGGGTGTGGATCCATCCACGATCGTCCAAGTCAAAAACGGAGAGTTTGATGAAGTCGCATTGCGAGCGATCGCCCCCTGTTTAGGCCTTTGCGCAGATTCGCTCGTGGAGCTTGGTCAGAGGTCGTGGCATCCTCAGAAAGTAGATGTTGAGGGGCTTTTCCAGTTTAATACTGATTTTCATGGGGAAATGACGGTTAATTCGTATCTCGTTTGGGATCCTCAAACGAAGAAAGCAGCCCTTTTTGACACCGGAGCGAATGCGGACAGCGCTCTGCTCAAAGTCTCGGAACTCGGACTCGAGCTTGAGACCCTCTTTATTACCCATACGCATTTGGATCATATTGTTGATGTGCAAAAAGTCGTGGCCGCTTGGCCAAGCATTCAAGTGAGGGTCAATAGTAAGGAGGCAATTTCTGAAGCAGAGCGATTTTCTGTAGGAGAGAGTTTCTCAATTGGGAATCTACAAGTCGCTACTCGTCTCACTTGGGGGCATTCACCGGCGGGAACAACCTATGTGATTGATGGCTTATCAAGACCCATTGCAGTGGTGGGTGATGCCTTGTTTGCCCAGTCCATGGGGGGTGGTGTGATTTCCTTTCAGGATGCTCTCTCAACGAACCGTTCAGAAATCTTTTCTCTGGAAAACCAGACGGTGATCTGCCCGGGCCATGGGCCAATGACCACAGTAGGAGAGGAAAAAGCTCATAACCCCTTCTTTCCCGAGTATAAGTAATCAACCTAAAAGAAATTATTTAAGATGAGTAGAATTGGATTTGTTGGTGTTGGTCGAATGGGTGCGAATATGGCGCGCCATTTACAGGTTGATTGTGGGCACGAAATCACGGCAGTTTACGATATTAATCAGACTGTGTCCGGAGAGCTTGCCGATGAGTTAAATGCGAAGCATTGCCTCAAGTTGGCCGAGGTGACGGCCAATGCAGACGTCATTTTTACAGTCGTCACCAATGACGCCGCAATGCGAGAGATTTTTCTGGAGGGAGACGATCACCTTTTTGTCGGCGCAACTGCGAAGACCTTTATTAATTGCGCAACCTTATCACCTAAGATCCACCGCGAGGTCTACGAGGAGGGGAAAAAACAAGGTGCTGAGGTGCTTGAAGGAGCCATGGCGTCATCCATTTCTCAGGCCCGTGAGGGGACACTTTTTCTGATGATTGGTGGTGATGAAGAGGTTTTTGCCAAGCATCGAGATCTTCTCGGTGAACTCTCAATTAATCTCCGGCTTTGCGGGCCTATCGGTCGGGCGGCGGAAGTGAAAGCACTCGTCAATATGGTCATGAATATGAATACCGTGGCCTTGGCAGAAGGGTTGGGTCTTGCGGATGCGCTGGGTCTTGATTTGAAGATGGTCTGTGAGGTCTTTGCCCAAACGGGTGCAAATAGTCGGGTTTTAGAGACAGACTCAGAGGATATGATTGCGCGAGATCATGACTGTTGGTTCTCCTCTGAGCACGCTGCAAAGGACTCAGGAATTGCTGCCAGTATTGCGGCTGAGCACGGGCTCAACTTACCTCTCAATGAAACTGCGAAAAACCAGTATGAGAAAATGATTCAACTTGGGCTTGGAGGACTTGATAAGTCCGGGATCGCTGAACTGACCTTTAAAGGCCGGGGTGATTCTTAAAGTGTTTGAGCAAACGTTGACTGTTGGTAAAACAAAAAGGCTCTCTATCCCTCTAAAAATCAATCTTTAGAGGCTTTCGGATCAAGAGCATCTCGGAGTCCATCGCCGAGAAAGTTAAAGGCGAAAAGCGTAAGAGAGAAAAGAACTGCAGGAATTGCCAAGACAGTGATATTTGTCTCGAGGTAATTGGCCCCTTCTTGGATTAACTTTCCCCATGATGAGTTCGGAGGCTCGATACCCAATCCGATGTAACTAAGGGTCGCTTCATAAAGGATGAAGCTAGGAATGGTGAGGGTCGCGTATATGATAATAGGGCCCAACATGTTTGGTAGAATATGCCGGAAAAGAATACGGTGATGGGTCAAGCCGAGCGAACGAGCTGCTTCGACAAATTCTTGTTTCGAAAGAGAAGCCGCCGATGAACGAACGATACGTCCCATAGAGAGCCAGCCAAAACCTGCAATGGCGAAGGTGAGCGGAATGAGGTTGGCAAAGCGAAGGACAGTGTTGTCGTCAAAGCCCCAATCGTTGATGAGGATTCTAGCGAGGTCGTCAACGTGACCACTGATGATTTCCCGGAAAAGAATGACAATGATGAGGAAAGGCATGGCAAGAAGGCCATCGACAATGCGCATCATCGCGTTGCCGATTCGACCACCGAGATAGCCTGCAATACCACCATAAATAACCCCAATGGTGACAGTTAAGAGGGTGGCAATGATCGCGACTAAAAGTGAGATTTGACCTCCTTCAAGCACCCTCATGAGGAGGTCGCGCCCTAGCTGGTCCGTTCCTAAAAAACCTCCTTCTCCGAAGCCGGCGAAGCGGTTGGAGAGGTCTTGTTGATTTCCATCATAACCAACCCACGAGAGAATGGGAGCAACCACGAAGCAGGCTGTAAGAATCAGGATGACAATGATTCCTCCCAAGATGGCGAGTTTGTTTTTTTTGAGACGAAGGTAAGCGTCAGACCAGAGGCTTGATCCCTTTTCGGTGATCAAAGGCTCGTTTGAAGCATCTTGAGTTGAAGTCGTCATAGAGCTTGTGGGCTTTAGGAATTGCGAAGTTTGGGATCCATAAAAATCAGAGCGAGGTCGGACATGAGATTCGCGATTCCCATGAGAATTCCGTAAAAGAGAACGAGTCCAAGAACGAGATTGTAGTCTTTGGAGGTAATCCCGAGGACAAAATGTTGTCCCATTCCTGGAACAAGGAAGATATTTTCGACGACGAATGATCCTGTGATGATCGCGGCGAAGGCAGGGCCAAGATAGGTGATTGCAGGGACCAATGCTGGTCGAAGCGCATGTCTAGTGATGATTTGGAGTTTGGGCACACCCTTGGCTCGGGCCGAGCGGATGTAGTCTTGTGAGAGCACATCAAGCATTCCTCCACGGGTGAGGCGAGCGAGGTAAGCGGCTACTCCGAAGCACAAAGTAATCGATGGAAGAATGATGTCCGAGCTTCGTTGCCAACCCGCAACATTAAGCCAATCTAAGGGCTTGGCGATGCTGAGTTGAAAAATCGGTCCTAAAACGAATGCCACGATACAAATCCCAGCCATGGCAATCACCATGGCAAGGTAATCTTGCCACCTATTATGAAACAGTGCGGCGATGATCCCCAGAGGGATTCCTATGCTGACCCCTAAAAAGAGCGAAAGGAGTCCTAGCTTCAAAGAAACAGGAAAGGATTCCGCGAGAAGGGTTGTGACTTTACGCCCCTTCATTGCAAGAGAGTCGCCAAAATCACCATCGATTATGATGTTTTTCCAGTATTTGGCATACTGTCTGTGCAACGGTTTATCTAGGCCGTAGTAGGCCTCCAAGGCGGCTTGCTCTTCTGGCGAAGTCGCTTTGTCACTGGCAAATGGATTGCCTGGAATCGCTCTCACTGCGAAGAAGGTGAAGGTGACCAGCAAGAAGACCACCATGAGTGTTTGAATGATTCGAGAAATGATGATTCGTAGCATGGCAAAATCGGAAAAGAGTTAATTCTTTTGAAGCTCAACGAATTTAAATGGGTGGTTGTTGAGGAGTAAAGGGTGCCAATTCTTAACCTCTGGTCTGATAAGGTAATTGGTGGTGTACCAGTAAATTGGGAGCACTGGGGTGTCCTTCATCATGGTTTTTTCCGCTTCGGAGAGAATTCCCATTCGAGTGGGAATATCGGCCGTATGTTCAGCCTTTCTCAAGAGGTCTTCAAAAACCTTAGAGCTCCATCCTGTATTATTATTGCCCCCTCCAGAGACCCACATTTCAAGGAAGGTTGTTGGATCGAGATAGTCGCCAATCCAACCCGCCACGACAATGTCATAGTCGGAATCGTATTGCTTTTGAAGATAGGTGGTCCATTCCCGCTGTTGGATTCGAACTTTAATTCCAAGGTGTTTTTGCCACATCGCCTGAAGGGCTTCAGCTTCACGGAGCCCTGAATCAGAATTGGTCGTGAGGAGGTCGATGTCAGGAAAAGATGAGGTTGATTCGTATCCCGATTCTTTGAGTAAGGCCTTTGCTTGCTCTGGATCAAAATGAATTAAGCCAGGAACAACATAATCACCAAAAGGAGGAACAATTCCCGAGGCTGGTTTCTGCCCTCCTTGTAAAATCTTTTCGCAAATGGCTTCTTGATCGATTGCGAGGGCAAAAGCTCTTCTTACCTTTGGGTTGTTAAATGGTTCATTGAGGGTGTTGACTCTGAGAAAGCGTGTTCCTACGTAAGATTCTTGGCGGAGCTGATCGGAATATTTCTTCTTGGCCATTGGGATGAGCTCCGAGGGAACCGTGTAGGTAAGATGAAGTTGGTCATCTCCAAACATGCGCGTTTCGGTGTAATAGTTGTTGATCGGCATGTAACGAATGCCATCGAGCTTCACGTTCTTGGCATCCCAGTAGTGAGGATTGCGCTCCACCTCAAGAAGGTGATTGGTGCGCCAAGTTTTGAGTTTAAATGCGCCATTAGAGTCGATGTTTTCGAGTCTCGTCCATGGGGATGAATAAGCGGTGTTCATTTCACCATGTTTGAGAACAACATGTTTAGGAACCGGATACCAGGTGTAGTGTTTGGTGATTTCGAGAAGAAACGGGGTGGGTCCCCGAAGAGTGATCTTAAGGGTG
>Ga0181567_10003684_pt1 | contig 11345 bp, 13 predicted proteins | sample 101ome_14_FD_133761 | JGI IMG/M metagenome (GOLD analysis project Ga0181567, IMG submission 133761) | Coastal salt marsh microbial communities from the Groves Creek Marsh, Skidaway Island, Georgia - 101403AT metaG (megahit assembly) | ecosystem: Environmental > Aquatic > Marine > Intertidal...
AATTACTTTAAGCTTGTTGAGTAAAAACCTTCTTTGGTTTTATACTTCAGACGGACACTTTAATTGTACTCCCGCTGGACTTCACAAACTTTTTGGAAAACAATGGGATAAAAAAGCTTGGAAAGCTTATTTAAAATCCTAACGCTTAAAGAACCTAAAGGTATCTGGGTTGTACTGTTCTTGTTCAAGGGTAGTATTAGTTATGGAAAAGAATTGGGGCTATTATAATTATTTGAATTTATTTACGTTATAATATAAAACACATCGAAATGAAGATTTTTTTCAAAAGTTTAGCGTTAATTATGATTATAGGCGGAAGTTTTACAACTTTATACGGATTACAACAAATATTTACCGCTTAAAGAACCTAAAGGTATCTGGGTTGTATTGTTCTTGCTTAAGGGTCTGACCTTGTTTAATAGCCCATTCCGCCGACACAAAATCTATACTATCCCCCCCGCTTGGGTCGAAATGTTCCGCTACTATTTCGCCTTCTGAATTTATAACACGGGTGCGACCATCACCCCGCTGCCAGTTTTTGACAAATACTTCAAGTTTCATAGAATTATTATTTTAGTAAAATGAATTGGCTAAAAACATATTTAAAAAGAAAATGGGAATGGGTAGATAGAAATCCAAGATTAGCAGCATGGATTAGTTGGTTTAAAGGATTGTTTACTGGATTTCTCATATACTACTTTTTAATAAAGTAGAAATTTATTACACGGGTGCGACCATCCCCCCTTTCCCAGTTTTTGACAAATACTTCAAGTTTCATATTTTAGATTATTAATTATGAAAATATTGAAGAAAATACTTAAAGTAATTATACTTCTTATTTTAGGGCTTGGCTTTTTTATGACATTTGTAGCGTCTACATTCCCTCCAGAATGGGGAGGTTTAGGATGGCTAATTGGTAATGCAGTGTATGTATTACTTGCATCATTTATAATAGTTAAAATGTATAAATAGCTAATCCCCATCTATTATATCCTTTACTAATTCTTCTGTTTCCTTGCGGCTAATTTCGCTTACATCGAACTGCTGAAGGTGTCGCATACTGATTATGTAAGGCAATAACTTAAGCCAAGTATTAATGAAATCCTTTGGTTCAAGTTCATCCATCATATACTTGAATTTATCCCTATTGCCGTTTAGTAATTCAAATAGGAATCTGCGGGTCGTTACCGATACTTTAGCTTGCCCGCGTTTGCTTTTTTTACCCGCTATACGGGCCGTTTCTGATGTGAATGGCATATTGTATGGTTTTAATAAAAAGGGGGCCGCAAAGCCCCCCTAACGAACTAAAAAATTATGGGGTTTCAAGCGAAGTAATCGCCGTGCTGAAGGTCCCCGATTCACAAGCCGAAGTGTCGAATACACCCAGCTTGCCGCGATGGACTGCAATAGCTGTACGCGTTCCCGAACTGAAGTCATTGCCGTCTAAACCAATATTAATAGAAATATTTTCTTAACAATTTACTAAATGCTTGTAAAACAGTGTTATACGTAAATAAGCAAGCGCCGTAAAAGATGAATATTTAATGCGTGTTATTCAAGCAAAATAACCCGAGTGGTTTCAGGGGTAAAACGGTGGTCTATTTTGAGCAATAGTGTCTCTTCTAGCGTCTCAATGATTAGGTCAAAATACAGCCCCCGATGATCGCCATAAACGTTGGTGATCATAAACGGGCTATCCAAGGGGTATAAATTTTCTTGTACCAAAATAGCCTCAATCATCGGGAGATATTCCACTACCTTTTTTTTAAAGCGCTCTCTAGGTTGAACAACCGGTATTTTGAGGGGGATAAATTTTTGGGTGACCAAATCCAAAAGGCCATAAAAGCGCCAATACCCTAAGTCGCCGATAAAACCCTGTCGCCCCTCGATTTCAACATAGCGCGCCCGGTGGTGAACAATCAAGGTGTCCAAGTCCATAGGATGAACCCCAAAGCTTTGGTGCAGTCGGTTTTGTGCCTGTAAGGCACTAAGGGCCAAATTTTTGTTTAGTACAAGAGGCCGTTCAAGCTCGCGATTGGTTGTTGTCGCTGCTTTTTGCTGACTATAAGCCGTAGTGAAACGAAGGATGATAAACAGCAAAAAGACTAGGCGTACGATCCGCCCTATAACATGAAATTTTAAGCGGTTATTCGCCAAGGACGTACTGAATTCCTTTTTTCAAAAGCGTCACAAAACGTGCGTCACCGTAGGTTTTTTCCCAATGCCCCAAGCCGGTATAAAAGGCCCTTCCGCCATCATAGGCATGATACCAAGTAATGGGGTGCTCGGCACCGTTGGTCCCTCCTGTATAGGACTGCTCATCCAAATAAAGAAGCACGTTGACTTGGTCGGTGGTATAACGATAATTGTACCATTCGTCTTCAATTTGCCAACTTTTAGGCAAATGGTCGGTCATGGGGTTGGCTGTATCTACGGTTTCGATTCGAGCCGAAGGTGTCCCCGGAGGGTGGGAAACAAAATACCCACCAACCAATTTTCCATACCAAGGCCAGTCGTATTCGGTGTCTGCTGCAGAATGTATCCCCACATAGCCTCCGCCGCTTTGAATAAATTTTTCAAAAGCCTCTTGCTGAGTGTCATCAAAAATATCCAGAGTGGTACATAAAAAAATAACAGCATCCACCCGCGAAAATAATCCCGGGTCAACCGCCAAACCGGTTCCGGCATGCAAGATGTTGTACTGCTGTTGTTGCCCTAATTGCGCCAGGGTCTTTTTACCCGATGCAATGGCATCGGTATGGACAAAGCCCTCGGTGATGGTCAATACCAGTAGGGTTTTTTGTGCATTACTCGCATAATAGAGGGTATCGATGGACGCCTCTTGACCAGATGCCCCAAAGGATAGCAGTAGGACTAAGGCACTTACTAAGCACTTATTCATTAATAAATTCTTCATAGGATTTAAGTTGATCTAAAGAAACTTTGGCTCTTTTTTTAAGGGTGATAAATTCGTCTTTGGCTTGTGCAAACCGTTCTTCGATGACTTCCAAAAACTCCAGTTCATTTGGAGAGGGCTTGGCATAACTACTGGCTACTTTACTGTATAGACTGGACATTTTTTCACGTAGCTGAGGTTCTGCTGCCCCGACATAATTGTCTCCCGTGGTGATGACCAAACGTTCTTTAAGGGTCTGTAATTTCGCCTTTATACGTTTGCTTTTCACCTGGGCTAAAATCGCATCCAATTCATAGACCATATAGGCCAGTTCTTGGGTCATGTCATAAAGTTGCATGGTCACCCGGTACTTTTCATCAAAAAAGGCGCGGTCTGTACTCGTCTTGGGATCATTGGTCAGGCTAAAGACCTGCTCAAAGGTATCTTTGCCTTTGTTGATCACTACCTTGTATTCTCCTGCTTTGACCCGCGGGGAGGTAAACCCACCAAAATCCAGAGTTTTTCCCTTGGCCACTTTGGGTTGCTTAAGGGTGTAATTCCAAGTTACAGTATTGATACCCCTTGACTTTTTGGGGTTGAGTGTAGCGATTTTTTGCCCTTGCAAATCCTGTACTTCCATGGTCATTTTTCCAAAAGTATGCCGCTTGGGAAGCAGGTAACTAAATTTAGCACCTTGAGCAGGGTTTTCGCCCACAAACTGAGTTTCACCGCCAAAGCTATCCACAAAACCATCGCCGCTGTCTTTCATTAACAAGCCCTTGGGGGCAAAAAAATGTAGCTTAGTGTCGAGGTTTTCCGGAGTAATTTGCCGTAGCGGAGAAATGTCATCGATTATAATCACCCCTCGACCATGTGTTCCCATGACCAGATCATTGGTGCGTTTTTGAAGTGCGATATAGTGTACGGCCACTGGCGGCATATTGTTGGTAAACGGGCTCCAACTTTGTCCGCCATCATTGGTGATATACAAGCCCATTTCGGTACCCAAAAAGAGTAGGTCCGGGTTGATATAATCTTCTTGTAGGTTACGGGCAAAGGTTTTGATTTCGTCTGTCGCGATGTTTTTCCAATGTGCACCAAAATCAGTCGTCTTATAAACATAAGGGGTCATATCGCCGGTGGAGTGCCCTTCAAAAACCACATAGGCTGTTCCTTTGTCATGTACACTGGCTTCGATGTGATAGGCCCAAGTAAAGCGAGGTAGCCCCTCAATGTTGGGGGTAGTATTGACCCATGTTTTGCCACCGTCTTGGGTCAGTTGAACATTACCGTCATCGGTGCCTACCCAAATGATGTTTTCGTCCAAAGGCGACTCGGTAATGGTAAAAATCGTCGTGTGATTTTCGGCCCCTGAATTATCCATCGACAGCCCGCCCGAATCGGCTTGATTTTGTTTGGCAGGGTCGTTGGTAGTCAGGTCGGGCGAAATGGTTTCCCAGCTTTCACCGCGGTCTTCGGAGCGGTGTAAAAACTGACTACCCATATAAAAACGGTCGGGTTGGTGCACACTGATGGCCATGGGTGCATTCCAGTTAAAACGCAGCTTGGGTTGTCCCTTTTTGGGTAGGGGCTGGATGGTTTTGATCAAGCCCTTGTCCACCTCATAACGCCAGACATTTTCAGCGCCTTGCATTTCAGAATACACAATGTTTTGTGTAGGGTGCTTCAGCACCCGAAAACCATCTCCTTGCCCTACAGAAGTCCAATGGGATGCCCGTACACCTCCAGGAGCCGCTGAGGGCCCAAACCATGAACCGTTGTCTTGTAAACCGCCATAGACATAATAAGGATCTTGATCATCAACACTAACGTGGTAAAATTGGGATAAGGGTAAATTTTCGACGATTTCAAAAGTGGTTCCACCATTCCAAGAGCGATACACCCCACCGTCGGTACCCGCATAGAGCAGGTCCGAATCTTTGACGTTAAACACCACGTCGTGTATATCGCTGTGCATATAGCCCAAGTCTTTAAAGGTTTTACCCCCATCGCGTGAAATCGAACCGCTCAACCCTCCTTTGACGATCACATCGGGATTTTTTGGATCAACGACAATACGGGAGAAATAAAATGGGCGTACCGTAATACCAAAATCGTTGTTGCTTTGGGTCCAACTGGCACCGCCATCGTCGCTGCGGTAAAGTCCTTTTTTGTCTTTCTCTTCGGCTTCTATTACCGTATAGAGAATTTGGGGTTCAGAGGGGGCAATGGCGATAGCCAAGCGTCCCAGCTTTCCTTGAGGAAAACCGTTGTGAATTTTTTGCCAAGTGGCACCCCCATCGGTCGATTTATAAAGGGCGCTTTTTTCTCCTCCAGAGTTAAACGACCACGGGGTTCTCCTAAATTCCCAAAGGGATGCATAAAGCGTATTGCTGTCTTGGGGGTCCATTGCCAAATCAGCGCAGCCCGTTGCGGGACCATCGTAGAGAATTTGTGTCCAACTTTGTCCCCCATCAGTCGATTTGTACACCCCTCTTTCGTCGCTGTCTGACCAGAGTGCACCCAGCACCCCCACATAAATTTCTTGTGGATTGTTGGGATTGATGATGATGTTGGCAATCCGTTCGGATTTTTCAAAGCCTAATTTTGTCCAGGTAGCCCCTCCATCGGTGGTTTTGTAGAGTCCATCACCAATGGATACACTGTTCCGGGTCCAAATTTCGCCTGTACCGACGTACACCGTATTGTCAGGATCCGAAGGGTCAACAGCCACAGCACCGATCGACTGGGGATGTTCATCAAAAATGGGGTTAAACGTAGCCCCCCCGTCGTTGGATTTCCACACCCCACCCCCGGCGGTTCCGGCGTAGAGTATACGTGGGTTGGTAGGGTGAAGTTCCAGGTCGATTACCCGGCCACTCATCCCTGCCGGGCCAATGTGTCGAGCGCGGAGGTCGCCAAAATAATCAGCCAGTTTTATCGGCTTGTTTTGCGTATATGCAGTTTGGGGAGCCAACGCAAACAGGGCGATAACTCCAAGGAGAACAATACGTTTCATAGAACTTAAAAAAAAGGATTAGTTAGTACCTGCGTCTTCGGGAAATACAAATTCAGCCTCATCCACTTGGGGATTGACTTCAATTTGATCAAAGGTAATGGCTTGGCCTTCTTGGCCCTTTAGTCCTTGAATCATCGAAAAAGGAAAATAATAGCCCGAAACCTCTTGATAATCACTCATTTTAACTTCACTCATTTGCCCTTTAGCAGGTCCGGCCTTGATTTCAGACTGTACGGCGATGGGCACAAAGTTGTCCATGTCAAAGTAATAAAAAGACACATTATCTACCTCTTGGCCATCGACAATCAAAGGCTTTTTGGTCAGCTTGATTTTATAGCATTCGGCCCCGTCAATTTCTTCTGTACCTAAAAGTTCTGCGGTATAGCCTTTGGCCTGGTAATTGAGAAAAGGATCGGGAAAATCGCCCATTTCTCGTTTGATATTATCCGTGGTTTCTTGATCGCTTTTTTCGGCTTTTTGGGTCATCATATTGATGCTCCATAAAACTTGGCCATCAAAAACCCCTTGTTTGATTTGTTGGCCTTGAAAATTGATCACCGTCATTTGTTTGCCCGATTTGAGTTGGATGATTTCCAGCGGAATTTCCATCCCCATTTGGTTAATTTTTGCGGTCATTTTTATTCCTTCAAGCGCCTCCCATTGGGCCCGCCCGCCGGTGTTTTCAAAGTAATTGTCTAAGATCTCGTCCAAATCTTGGGCGAGGGTAAGTTGGGGCAGGGTCAAAACTACTGCCAATACAAGTGTAAATAAATGTTTCATTGTGTAGTGTTTAATGAACTAAAGATAGGCTTTTTCCGCTACATTAGTCGGAGAATCCACGCTAGGGTATGGTAAAACAGGGTGTTGATGGAGTCGTTAAAACGCTCTTCAGAGGCCTGCAGTGGAGCGATATAGGTTTTTTTTATGGCCCCACGCACATGGTGTTGGGTGCCCGGTGCATCGGGGTGTACCAGCTGGACTTCAAACAGTACATCTTCTTCAAAACCAGGCTGTGCCCCCAACAGGGCAAGGTAGTCACGGATCAAAGTGGTGGTGATTTGCACGGCCAACAATTCTTTTTTTAAACCTAAATTTTGGTCTTCCAGCCCAGTAGTAAACGGGAGTTTGGAGGTATAGCTGACTTGCAAGGTCTGTTGGGCAACGCTACTGCTAAGCCATAGACCAAGGACTAGGGTAAAAAGTGATTTCATAATTTATAGCATCCTTTAAAAATAGAAATTATACTTTTTTTAAAAAAATGTACATTGGCAAAAAAAACCAAATGAATCTACGCTGTTTTTTGCTTTGGGTAAGTTGTTGTAGCCTATCTCTATTAACCGCCCAAAGTACCCAGTCGATACCCCGCCCTCAATTTGAAGCCACGCTTTTGCCCAACGCCCCGGAGGTCGATGGCGAGATCATCAACGACCCGGTTTGGCAGGCCATCAGTCCGCTGACCGATTTGGTACAAACCAGCCCTCGATACGGGGCACCCGTCAGCGAAAAAACCCATATTCGTGTAGCCTTTACCGACCAAACTTTTTATGTGGCGGTGGTTTGTTTTGACCAAAATCCCGAAAAAATCGTTGTGGCCGACTCCCGCCGCGATGCCGACCTCAACGACGAAGACAGTTTTTTATTCATCATTGACACCTACAACGATCAGCAAAATGGCTTTTTGTTTGGAACCAATTCCAACGGAATGGAATACGATGCTCAGATCGATCGCGAGGGACAGGGCAATTTTAACGCCAACCGCCAACAAGGAGGGGTAGTCGGGGGGACCAACATCAACTGGGATGCCAGTTGGACGGTCAAAACCCAGGTAGGCGACTACGGCTGGAGTGCCGAATTTGCCATTCCCCTCAATTCAATCCGTTTTACCAGCGGCAAAGAAGTGACTTGGGGAATCAATTTTCAGCGTAATATCGCCAAAAACACGGAGGTGGCCTTTTGGGCAAGCCTCCCCTTGGGGTTTGACATCAAGCGCCTTTCCCTGGCCGGTAAGGTCAACGGTTTACAACTTAAAAGTCCCAAAAACCTTAAAATTATTCCCTATGCCTTGGGCCAAAATGTGCAAACCCGCCAAGGCAACACCCAAACGACCACCACTGGCGATGCCGGAATGGACATCAAATACAGCCTAACCCCCGGGCTCACGCTTGACCTGACCTACAATACCGATTTTGCCCAGGTTGAAGTCGATGAGCAACAGGTGAACCTCGACCGGTTCAATTTGTTTTTTCCCGAAAAAAGAGCTTTTTTTCTTGAAAATGCCGGACAGTTTACCGTAGGCAGTCCCGGCGAAGTTGATTTATTTTTTAGCCGCCGCATCGGGATTGGTGATGGTGGCGAATTGGTTCCCATTTTGGGGGGTGCACGGGTTTCGGGCAAGGTCGGACAAACCAATTTGGGCTTGTTGAGCATGTTTACCCAGGCCGTGGGCGACGATATTCCCAAAACCAACTATTCGGTAGCGCGGGTCAACCATGACTTTGCAACCAGCCGTTCTTCGGTGGGTGGCGTCTTTGTGGGCAAAAGTCCCTTGGATACCCCTGGAGGAGACGACAATCAAGTATTTGCGATGGATGGAAAACTCGGTATCGGTAAAAAAGCCCAAATCACCGGATTTGTGGCCAAAAGCAACACCCCTGGCATAGTGTCCGATGACCATGCTTTTCAGATCAATGGAATTTACAACTGGGACGGCTGGAATATCCGTGCCGGATATACCGAGGTCGGAGAGGGATTTAATCCCGAAGTAGGGTTCTTATTGCGGTCAGCTTTTAAAAAGCCCGATTTTTTAATCTTTAAACAATGGCGGCCCGAAAATCTAGGTCCGATACTCGAAGTGCGGCCCCATGTGTCTTACCGCAGTTACTGGAATTTTGACAACCAACTGATCAGCAGTTTTTTGCATGTTGACAATCACTGGGTGTGGCCCAGTGGCTTTGAGGTGCATACAGGAATTAATTTTACCCAAGAAGGGGTTTTGACACCCTTTTCCATTTCAGGGGTGACGGTTCCTCGTGAGCTCTACAAACACCAAGAGCTGCAATTGGTGATGATTACCAATCCCAACCAAAAAATCAACCTGTCAAACCGCACAGTCATTGGCGGGTATTACGGGGGTAATCGTATCGTAACCTCCAATAGCATCAACGCGCGCTTTGGCGATAAATTTAATGTCGCCCTTAATTTAAACTACAACCAATTGCGTCTGCCCAACGGAGATATCAACGCCTTTGTAGGGGGCACGCGGCTGAGCTATAGCTTTACCCCTAGGATGTTTGTACAAAGTTTGATTCAACGTAATAGCCTCTCGGACATCACCTCGGTCAATGCCCGTTTTGGGTGGTTACAAAATGCCAATACCGGGTTGTTTGTTGTGCTTAATCTGGTGGAAGACCAAAGTTTGGATATCCCCAAGCAAACCCAGTTTTTTACGGTCAAATACACCTACCAAATCGACGCTTTGTAGGGAGTTATTTTTTTTTAAATTGTTGCCCCTTGTACAACAAATAGGGCAGTGGTAGCCCTTGACCGATGGCCCAAATCAGCAAGGCGGTGTGGGAATCCCAAACCCATAGGGAAGCCCCAAAAAGCAAAAAGGTATAGCCGGCCAATCGATAAAAAAAGGCCTTAAAAAATTTTAGATACTCGACGATATCAAATTTGGTGCGTTCTTTTTCGGACAGGGTGTTGTATCCGGCCAAAAGGTATTTGGCATTTTCTTTATTAATGCCATAGGCGATTATCACATACAAGGCCGTGGTGAATATGACGGGAAACCAAATGCTCATAAGCCCAAAACTAGTAGTATTCAATAACAAATTTACGAAAAGCGGTTAAGAGGATGCTTTGGTGTAGAGTCAAATTAAACTTTTTAAACGAATTAACGTCCAATAAGGGACTGACTTGATTTTTTAATCCATAAATGGAAAAGAAAATTGTGAATCAAAGCCTTCTTCGGGAGGTTTTTTTATGGGCCAAAAGTTGTTAATAATACAGACAATTTACAGTTGGTCTCCCCCGCAATAAATAGTACCTTGCACCAAAAGAAGTACTATGGCAGATCAAAAAGACGCAAAGCTCAAAGCCCTTCAGCTCACCCTAGACAAGCTAGATAAAACCTATGGTAAAGGGGCCGTAATGAAACTCGGCGATGAAGCCATCGAAGAAGTAGAAGCCATCTCTTCGGGTTCTTTGGGCCTTGATATTGCCCTAGGAGTAGGTGGATACCCCAAAGGCCGTGTCATCGAAATCTATGGGCCCGAATCTTCGGGAAAAACAACCCTGACCCTACACGCCATTGCCGAATGCCAAAAAGCAGGGGGTATCGCTGCTTTTATTGATGCCGAGCATGCCTTTGACCGTTTTTATGCGCAAAAATTAGGGGTGGATATCGGTGAACTGATAATCTCCCAACCTGATCATGGGGAACAAGCCCTCGAAATTGCCGATAACCTTATCCGGTCTGGCGCTATCGATGTGGTGGTTATAGACTCTGTCGCTGCCCTGACCCCAAAAAGCGAAATTGAAGGCGAAATGGGTGACTCCAAAATGGGACTTCACGCCCGTCTAATGTCCCAAGCCTTACGAAAGCTCACCGGGTCGATCAGCAAAACCAACTGTACCGTATTTTTTATCAACCAATTGCGTGAAAAAATTGGTGTGATGTTTGGAAACCCCGAAACCACAACCGGTGGAAATGCCCTTAAATTTTATGCCTCCGTCCGACTCGATATTCGACGGTCTACCCAAATCAAAAACACCGATGCCGAAGTCATGGGAAATCGCACCCGGGTCAAGGTGGTCAAAAACAAAGTGGCCCCACCCTTTAAAACCACAGAATTCGACATCATGTATGGAGAGGGAATTTCCAAAATCGGTGAAATCATCGATTTGGGGGTCAATTATGAGGTCATCAAAAAAAGCGGCTCGTGGTTTAGCTATGGCGACACCAAACTGGGCCAGGGAAGAGATGCCGTCAAAACCCTCTTGGAAGACAATCCCGAGCTGATGGAAGAACTCGAAAAAAAAATCATCCAAACCCTTAAAGCCGTTGAATAAACGCCTTATAAATTCATAAAAAACCCAACCCCATCCGGTTGGGTTTTTTTGTTTGGGGTTTTAAAATGTCCAACGCTTTTAGTAGCTTCGTTAGGCACAAGTATATATCCATGAACCGACGGCAATCTCTTGTTCTACTATTACAGTCCACTTTTGGCGCTGCGCTATTGCCCCAAAATCTTTGGACGCAAACCCCTTTGGATAAACAAAAGCCAGACCACTTACTTTTTTTTGAAGCATTTGCAGCCCAACTACTGGGCAATTATTATCAAGGCGATACATCATCCTATACCATGGGGGTGGCCACGGCTTGTTTTATACAAAATTGTTTGACGGCCCCTGCACAAAACACCCTCA
>Ga0181567_10003685_pt1 | contig 11342 bp, 15 predicted proteins | sample 101ome_14_FD_133761 | JGI IMG/M metagenome (GOLD analysis project Ga0181567, IMG submission 133761) | Coastal salt marsh microbial communities from the Groves Creek Marsh, Skidaway Island, Georgia - 101403AT metaG (megahit assembly) | ecosystem: Environmental > Aquatic > Marine > Intertidal...
AAAGAATGAAGCAAACAACGGAGGCAGACACTTTGATATGACTGTTGAATTGCTTGAAAAATTAGGTGCAAATGTTGTACATACAGAAGTAATACATGATGCATGGCATACTATTGTACCGGGTAACTATGATCCTGTAAATAACTTATCTAAAGAAATATTGCATTTTTCTAAAGCATATAAGCCTATAATAAAAGAATCAATTGAAGATACAGGAAGTCCTGGCTGGTTAGATTTATACAACGAATGGGATTCTAAATGGAAAAACAAATAGTTGACGAAGCAAAATACAATCTAGCACCTGTTAACAGAAAAGACGGTATGCCGTGGCCACGTTGGCACACAGAGCCTCCTAAAGAGTTTGCTAAAGTTCCATTAAAGGAAGAATACGCATTGCGTACTATGGATTACTTAGACACTCCAGAAGCTCGTCCTATATTTGATTTACAAGCAGATATTATTATTAAAAACAATATAAAAGGCATTGTTGATGTAGGATGTCGTATTGGAATTATCAATGACATTTTGCACGATCGTGGATACACTGATTATAGATACATGGGGTTTGATACTAGTAACGAACCTATACGTTATGCAACAGAAGTATGGCAACAGTTTCCAAACATAGAATATCGTTGTGCTAGTATGTATAACAAAAACGACATAACAGTAGATTTTGATGTAGATTGTGTTATTTGGAGTGGAATATTATTATATAATCCAGATAATCATTTAGAACTGTTCCACAATTTAACTTTTGATTTCTATAATGCATCACATGCTATTATACAAGAACCTTGTGCAGAACAAGATCCAAACAAGTTTTTAGAAAATGTTGAACTTAACACTATTGAACAAGATATGTACAAATACAAGGAAAGATACCCAATGTACAAAGATTGGGTAGTTGATACTAATATTTTTTCAGGACGTAGACGGATTGCACATATATGCTTAGATCAATAAACATAAATGATAAGTTTAAAATTATTCCTTATATTTTTGATGGCAAAGAAAATGCTTCGTTAACCGATGACGAATTAAAAATATGTCGTAACAGCATTAAGTTAATGGCAGAAGATTCTGTACATGATCGTCTAGCCGACAATTATTCAAAATGGTTAAAACTTGAATCAATGTACATTTATAGTCTGCTATGGGATATTGAGTACTGCCGTCCTGTGATGTTTAGTGGAGCACAACCGGTTACAGAAAATTGTTGTAGATTGTTTAGCAGATATTATTTGTTTACCGATTATCGCACTGAACACACAAAGAACTTGTATGATAAAGTTGACGACTTTGAAGTAGACAAATTTCACTTAGAACACGCCGGCAAAAAATATCCATTTATTTTCTGGAGTAGAGACCGTGGTCCTAGTTTTTTCTACAGAATTAAAAATGCAAGACCTGATGTATTTGGCGAGTGGGAAATATATCCTTACACTGTGGATATATTATGGAGAGATAATTATCAAGGTATTATGTATACCGGACCTGGCAAGGAAGATTACGAAAAATATATAGACGAATTATTGTTTGACAAATAACTTTTCAGCTAGCCACCCGCCGGTGTCCCATTTGTGTAGTCGTATGCGTTTTGAATCGTCGTGATGTTCTTTATGATAACCTTCGCCTGCAATAAACAAATTCAGCCATGGAACATTAGCACCGCCTTCTGTTTTATGTCCTACAGTATTAAGTAAACCAAAACCTACTTTAGCAAAAATAAACGGAACCAATGCAAATCCTACAAAAAAGTATGGACTAATTATAAAACTAACAATCCAGTTTGCTGCCCAAATATGTTTCCAGTATTTGTGAAAAAATACTAGACGTGGGTTAGCATATAAATCTTTTGCATATTTTGGAGGAATGTTTGGAATATCCCAAGTGGTTAGCAGCACTTTCCAAAATCCTACATGTTTAGCAGCATGTGGATCTTCTGGACCATCACTGTGATGATGATGCATTCTGTGACTAGAAATCCAACCAATAGGAGTTCGAATGACGGCAACCATAAGCATATATAAGCCTACCCATTCAAACCAAACAGGAACTTTGAATTGTTTATGACAATAATGTCTGTGCAATAGAATACTTGCACCAAAGTGAGAAATTATTTGACTCCATACAAGTCCTAAAAATATTGCAATAAATAATTCGGTCATGTGATCTCCTACTGTATTTATAATATACAATAATTATAGAAATCAGTCAAGGATTAATATAGTGCGTTCCAAGAAACACCGTCAAAGTATACTGGGTAACTTACTGAACCGCCTTTAGACGCAGGATCCCAAGTAGTACCATCTGCTACTGCAAACATACCGTTGGTTGGTGATGCAGGCGGTGCATCTAGAGGATTTACTACCATAGTACCAGTAACTTCGAGCTCGGCTCGCGGTTGTCTACTAAGTCCTTCAAATCCTGACAACCCAGCTTCGCCATTGATCATTACTCTACCGTTGTTCCATACTTTAAAAAACTGAGTGTAATCGCCAACACCGCCAGGGCTTGGAAATAATATATATTGGTCTTGACTATAACTATCTGCCCAGTATGTAGTATCTTCACCGTTTACACTAACACCATGGTTGTGTTTGGTAAATTCTGTTCCGCCACCTACCCACGGAGAAGATTCTTTTCTAAAGAAATTTGTATTTAGAATTTGTGCTTCGCTGTATTGACTTAAAAACTCAGATGTAACTATTTGAGAAGTGACTGCGTTTGCAGTTATTGTTCTATCTGTAGCCTGAACAAATACTGTTGAATCGTCTGCAAAAATACTACCGTTGAGATCACCGTCAAACTGTATAGCTGTAATAGTATCAGCAACTATTTGTGTTGCACTCATATTACCTACAATATCAATTCCGCCATTAATATCAATATTACCAGTACCGGTTATATCAGCATTGTTTAGATCCAAATTGCCGCCTAATTGAGGAGTTGTATCGTTGATAATATCGGTTAACCCTGCACTGCTAGAAACTTCAACGCCACCGTTTGTAACACCATCACCAATCCAAACTGGTGTAACACCTGCTGAATCATAATCAGTAACAAATATAAGTTCACCACTTAATGGTGTAATAGCTAGTCTTTCTGCATTTGTGCCGCGTCTTAATCGCAATGCCATGATATAAATCTCCTGGAAATATTTTATTATATGTATTTATACTTTTTTAGGTCATTGGCCCCTATCGAGTCTATTAACATAATTAATCTGTATGCCTCTTAATGTAACACCGTTTTTAAAGTCATTTGTTCTTATAGGAAATGTAGTTTGTTCGTATGGAGCGTCATATAAAATAATAGGATCACTGCCTGCAAGATTTGTTGTAGTTAACCATCCAGAATCTGTAGCACTATCCCAATCGCTGTTTTGTCCACCAAATTCGCTTGTTGATTGTTGTTCTAAGTTAGTCTTAATATGATTTCTAACATCAGCATATGTCCAATCTCTGTTAAATTGTAATAGCGTAGCAAGATAACCACATGCAACAGGACATGCTGCACTAGTACCATTAAAGTAAGTATCCTGAGCACCAGTGGCTTCAATGGTCATTCCTGGGTATGTGTTATCATATCTGTTTAAAATACTAGTATTATCGTTAGGTGATGCCGCTGCTATAGTACCGTCTGCTACTGCATAACAATCAATTGCAGGACCACAGTCGCTATAATATGCTTTGTTTTCTTGCGAGCCAATCGGTGATCCGTCACTCCAGTCGTCATCCAATGCACCAATGTTTATTACTTTGAATTCTGTTCCTGTATCACCTAAACACTGCGGAAATCCTGGTCTGTTTGTTGTAGCATATGCACTAAAATATCCACCTAACTCTGTCCAAGTAGTTTGATCCCAAGTTGCACCTGTTGTTGAATTGTGGAAGTTATTGTAGTTAGGATGTCCTGGTAGTGTTTGTTGTTGACTATCGTTACCTGCTGCACCAACAAAAATAACACCACTATCAACCATTTCGTTGCCTGCTGTTAAGTAACTGTTTGGCTTTGGATAATGTTTCATACGTCCGTCGCCGTTGGTAGTTACAACACGCATAATAGCAGGAGCATCAGCTGTTCTACTTGTGTACGAAATATCTGTACCTCTGTGATTGTAATAACCGCTGCTTCTTGGACTAACACGGAACCCCCAACTATTAGAACTTATAGTAGGATCTTTTGTGCCGTATACTGGGTTAACTGGTTTATACGTATGAAATATTTTCATAACATCGAAATATTCTTCAAACCAAATACCAATGCTACTATAAACGTCAATAACCCATTTATTAGCATTATATGCCCATCCGTGTGTTCTACCAAATGTTAAACTAGCACATTGAGTACCGTGTGTACCGTCATATGGTGCAACAGTTGGCGATCCGTGTGCTCTGTCTCTTGTATAGTTTGTAGTAATAATAATGCCGCCGAAGTTAGGAAAAGTTGCACTGCGTCCTGCTGCACTTGCCCACCATGCTCTAGCTGCTGCTTCGGTAGGTACAACAGTACCATCCCAACGTGTTTCTAATCTGCCTGCTGCATCTGCATCAAACCATTCTGGATCTAAATAATACGGTCCATCAAAAACCATATCTAATACATTACAAGTACTATCGCTTGTGTTGCTATCACGTTGACTCAATACATTTCCTGCAACAAAATCTTGTGGGTAAACAGCATTTGTAACGCCCATCATAAATTCTGGGTGTCCGATCCACGAACCGTTGTCACCTACAATAACATCAACATGACGTGCATTACCTCTTTGTTTAGGTAATGCGTCAATCACAGTACTGTTGCTTGAACCTGCCCATGGTGTTGTTTTTTGTGTCATACGCCATAGTTGACTAGACGCTCTGTTTAACTCCGTTACTGTTGGAGAACTAGGATTTTGTCCTGAATATTGCATATAGTTTCTAACTGTGCCGCTACTATATCTGTTTAGTGCATCCGGTATGTCACAACGTAAATCATCAGGTGAAATACGTGGCATTTCGTCCGTGTCTAAGTTATGTACGACACTCAGTTCTACATACTCAATTTCAGTACGACTGCGTAAATTATTTGCTTCGTTGTCAGTTAAAAGAAAAGTACCTCTTGTAGGACTATGAAGTTTGTCGTCTACACATTCAACACATCTATCTGGAATATTTTCATAACTAGTGTCGGTTGTTAATAAATCGTGGATTGTTGTAAAATCTTCGGAAGTTTTTGTTCCTATGCTATAATACTTTTCAGTCATAATTTATCCTTAAACTATTGGACTATGATCAATAATAACCCATGCATTGTTTACATATGCTTCAAATCTATTATTATCTGTATTATAAATCATATCACCGTTTTCAGCTGTTAAAGCATCTCTTTGTGCATTAGTAAAACTTGCTAATTTTATAGGACTTTGTGTAACTTCAACCCTTGTAGTTGCTGTTAATAGTATACTTGTTTCCGAAAATAATTCAGGTGTTCCAGCACCAGCAGTTGTTAAGTTTGTTACTTCTAAACTATCTGCTGTAATTTTATTAGTAACTGTTAAATCATTTTCAACTGTAAGATCGCTGTTCATTGTAACAGCTGGTGTTATTATAATACCACTGGAATCAGAAGTATCCATAGTAGTTGTTGTAAAGGTAAAGTTTCCAAGATTAGCACCAGTAATATCACTGGTTAATGCAAGTGTTCCTGAAGCATCAGGTAAGGTAAGTGTTCTAGCCGCAGTAGGTTCTGTTTTGGTAATAGTAGTATTAAATGATGTACCTTCAAATACAACATCACTAGCAGTTTGAACCAGTGCAGACGTTAAATTTCCTACACTATCAATATTACCATTTATGTCAATATTACCAGTACCGGTAATATCATAAGAATTTAAATCTAGTGTACCACCTAATTGCGGTGTAGTATCGTTGACAATATCTGTAATGCCGCTGCTTGCACTTGATACTTCTGTTCCGCCAACTGTTGCTCCGTCACCTACCCATAATGGCGAAACACCTGCTGAATCGTAATCAGTTACATAAATTAGTTCGCCTGACTGTGGGGTAATGCTTAATCTTTCTGCATTCGTGCCGCGTCTTAGTTGCAATACGCTTGACATATTAGAATTCTCCTACGGTAATATTTTATGTATTTATCGCTTTTAGTAGATAAACGAAAAGGATTAGACCGAAGCCTAATCCTTAGTAAGAGTTGTTAAACAAATTATTTGTTGAGTTTTAGAAAACGTCTTGTTCTTTTAGATATATCTTTTTTAATTCTGTCAATATCTAATCTAAAATCAACATTTACAATAGTATCTTGATATTCTTCAAAAAAGTCTTGTAATACATCGTCGATGTCTGCTGTATCTGGTTGATGCTTGATATCTATTTCCCAAGTATCACCGTTGTCAAAATCAACAACTACCATGTTAATATATTCAAGTGGGAGGAATTCCATATCAATGGTTTCAAATATATCCTCCCAATGATCTTGTTTTTGATTATTTAAATCAGGCACTCTCTTTTTTCTTCACTGTTTTCTTTTTAGTAGGTGCAAGTGTTTCTGCTTGTTCTCTTAATGCTTTTGCTTCTTTAAACAATGCATCTGCTTGTGACCTGTATTGTGCTGCTAGTGCTTCATCTGTTAAAACACCGTCTTGTGCTGGTGCCTCCTGCGTATATGTTGCAACAGGGTCAACTGTAGGTTCAGTATACAATGCTGTTGCATCAGTTGGCTCGCCTGAATCTTTAACAGGAACAGTTTCGCCGTTAGGCCCCTTGATTGCTAGATCGTTAACTGTAACGCCTTTTTGTTCGGCAATAACTTTGTTAAGCTCTGCAAGGTTAATTGAACTGTTGGTATTTGGAGTCATGTCAATATCTTTGCTATTAACTTTTGACAATTTACCAGTACTGTGGAAAGCAGCAAGCATAATTCTACCATCTGGTAGTCTAGTACGAGCCATTGCTTCTGCAAACTCGTATGCTTCTTGACCTGCTGCCGATTCAACTGCTTTAATCAATGAATCATGCTCTTCAGCACTTAGACTTTCTGTCGGAACTATCAAGCATTTTTCTGGCTCGCCAGGAACAACACGATAGGCAACAATTACCTTGCGATTGTTCTTGTTAATGCGGCCTACGTGTTTTAGTGTAGCCATATTATTCTCCTGTTACCTCTGCTGGTGCTGCTTGTGATGCTTCTGCACTTGCTTTTGCAGCTTCAGCTTGCTTTTCAACTTCTTTTAGAAAAGCATCTAACTTGTTATATAACATACCAACATTTGCTAGTTCGTTGGCTTTAAATGCACCACGATCTGTTGCTAGTTCAATAATAGCTCTAGCAAGAGCAAGATCTTGAATGTTTAATTCATTTGGATTGTTTTTAGCTTGTTCGCTCATATGTTTTTCAACTCCTTATATGTTTAATTATGATGAAAATTTTAATTATATTTCAAATATGGACAGGCCAAAGTAAAATAACTCAACTCTTTGGCTGTTTCAAACCCTACAGTGTATCCAACTGTAATATTGTTATCGCTATCTAACTCGACATTATTACCAAAAAAATATCGACCTGTTAATTTAGATTCAATCCAACTGCAAATAGCCTGTTCCATATTGTAGTGTTTTTTTAATGTAACAGTTTCAAAATGGGGAGGGCAAAAACTCACCCTCCTCATGTTTAGTACAGTTAATGGATTAGGATCTTTTAATTTCACGCCGCATCCTCATAATGGGCTGTAACACCAAAAGGACCTTCCAAGTTACGATCGTGGTTGCTGTGGATAATAAACACTGTATCACAGTATTCTGGATCGCCCCAGCTATCCCAAGCATAACCATCAGTGAACATAATGAACTTCTTAGGTTGGATGTCATTGTCCTTCATGTATTTCCAGTTCACCATAAAGTCGGTGCCACCACCACCCATGATTTCGTATTCACTTAGATCTTCACCGCCATCAGCACTGAAGTCTTGTTCGTTATACACTTTGGTATCAAAGCACCAAACTTTGATTTTGTAGTCTTTGTATTCTTCCATGATGCCTTTGATCTCGCCAAGGAAGTCAGCAGCCTGATCGTTACCAATACTACCGCTCATATCCAAACTAACACAAATGTCAATGGTATCTTGGAAATTCATACCTGGCAAGATAGCACCACTGTGCCAGCCTTTGCGGCTAGGACGCGACCAAGTGTAGTCACTTTTGATAGTGCTCTGAATCTGTTGACGAAGCAGCTCACGCCAATTCATCTTAGGTTCAGTCATTTCCTTGATCATACGTGCTACACCAGCAGGAACGTTGCCTGCACCAGCTGTTTGTGCAGCGTTAATCATTGCTTCTTTGATCTCATCTTTGATTTGATCAAGTTCTTCTTTGGTGTAACGCGGACGACCTTTACCTTTACCTTTACCATCACCTTCTTCTTCGCCGTCACCTTCCATATCAAGGTGCTCGTCTAGCATTTCGCCTAGTTGCTGTAAATATTCTTCACCGTTCTTTTTTGCTTCTTTGAACAGTTCGTCATATACTTCTTCACTAGTCCAGCCACGGTATTTGAAGTCTTGGTAGCAATCTACAATTTTAGGCTTCTTACCAATGCGACCGTCTACCAGTTCGTTGTTAACAATGTAGTCAGCAGCAATGTTATACAGCATAGGATTACGATCATCACGTCGGCCTAGGTGGTCGTATACCATGTGATAAATTTCGTGTGCAATAACAAACTCAATTTCTTTATTGTCCATTGCATTAAAAAATTGAGTGTTAAAGTATAGTTTACGCCCATCTACTGCGGCAGTCATTAGCCAGTCGTCAGCAGCTTCAATCTTAAGACGAGTAGCCATGTTACCAAAGAAAGGATGACGTAGCAACAACCCAACACGAGCAGTAACAATGCGGTCGTATACTTCTGCTTGCATTGCTTCTAATGCAGCACCTACGATAGTGGGGTCGGGTTCCCAATGCTTGAGTTTGCTTTGTGTGTTTTTAGCGGACATTTCGTACCTCTTTTGTTCAGTGCCTATACTATATAATAACATATTTACAATATAAGTCAACCAAATAATAGAAAAAGTGAGCGAGTTTCCTCGCCCACTTTGTTACAACTCACATCAAGCAGCTTGTGCAGCCTTGATATACTTGCCATACCGATCGTGGAACTCGTCGAAGCATTCAACTGCATCAGGATCAATCGGAAGACCGTATTGTGTAAGAGCAAGTTTGATGCCCATTACAACCATTTCGGTTTCAAAGTTATCCATTGCAAAGCGTAGGAAGTTGTTGACTTTTTCATCAAACTTCTTATCGTTTGCATCGCTTGCTTCTTTGAGCTCGTAGCAAAGAGAGACAGTCAAGGAATACTTGGCACTGATTTCTTTAGTCTTAAGCTCTTTGACCTTACCGATCAAAATCTCGGAAGGATTCGGCATGTTTGCAGCAACCTTGCGGTGAGCCATAAACTTAACTGCAAGACCTTCGCCAACTGCACCTGCAACTAGATCAGTAGTAGTACCTTCGTCTAGTGCATCTTCAAGCAATTCGCTTACAAACGACCAACTACGCGGTGTTGCAAACGAGCGACTTGAACTCTTAGGATCAAAGTCGTAAAGGTCTTGTTTAGCAAACTGAAGATAACCAACAACATCCTGGTGAATTTTGTTATCAACAGCCCACTGGAACCAATCGTCAAAGTTAACACCCATTTCGATGTGAACAAAGCGGTTAGCAAGTGGAGCAGGCATACGGTAAGTAACACCTTTGTCTGCTTCGCGGTTACCTGCCGCAACAATAATAACATTGTCTGGCAGTTTATATTGTCCTACACGACGGTTAAGAATCAGCTGGTAAGCCGCAGCCTGCACAGCCGGAGCAGCTGAGTTCATTTCGTCAAGGAACAAAACAATATTGTCGTATTGTGCAGACATTGCAGCATCTGGCAATTCTGCAGGAGCACCCCAAACCATTTTGCCTTCATTGGCGTCAAAGTAAGGGATACCTTTGATGTCGGTGGGTTCCCACAGCGACAAACGAATATCAATAAGGTGACTGTTGCTCAGTGAACGAGTAATTTGAGCAACAATGTCCGATTTACCGATACCCGGAGGCCCCCAAAGGAAGATCGGACGTTTTTTACGCATTGCAAATTGCAGTGCATTTTTTGCTTTATTAGGAGTAAGTGTACGTGCTTCAGACATAGCGTATTCCTTCTTTGTTTAACAGTGCCTATACATATATAATAGTATAAGTGTGCTAAATGGTCAACCTCTTTTGTTCAATTTTATTGTAAAACTTCCAGGATTATTTGGTGTCTGTACACATTCTCTAATGCGTGGATGATTTGCTGCCCAAGTTTTAAGTTCACGCATCATAGCACCTTGTCCTGTAATTACTATGCATTTTTTATACCCAGCAAAGTATGCGTCAGTTACACGGCTATTAAAATGCTGCCAAGCATTGTGTATGTGATATCCGTGTAAATCAATCCTCATCTTTCTTTTGCCTGGTCATTGCTTTTGTTAAGCCGTATTTGCGCAAGTCACCGCTGAAAAGAGTAAGTTCGACTGCTTTCTTTTCGTTCGTTACAGTGATACTTCTAGTCGAAAGATAGTACGGACAATCAATAAATTGATCTAAAAAAATTATAACCTGTGTTGTTAAAGGCATGTCTTTTGGGTACGGAATATCGTAAGTTACAAGATCTATTTCTTGTAACATTTTATACCCTTCTTCTGTAAGTCTAAGTCCGCCTTTTTCTTTATTTCTTAAATTAGCCCACCATATAGGCATGTATTGCTTAACATTAGGTTCGCTAGTAGCTAATCCTAGTTGTTTTAAGAATATTTTAGTATATGTATCTTTCCAATTCATTACTCTACAAGTTCGCCAGCAGTAAGTTTGTATACTGCAAAGTCTTCACATTTGAACATTTCGTTCAGTTTTTTTGCTAGATTTATTGCGTGTCCAGGGTTGCTAAAACTTACTTTTTTATATTTTGGTCCTGGATAACTTGTTAAAGCATTGGAACTTTTTAAGTTAAAAGGTTTGTCTTTATAAAACACTGCCCAAATTGCCTCTGCTTCTAAGACTTGTTCACATTTATATGTCTTATTATTAATGTATTCTAAAAGTACATTAGGCTTTGGTCTACTCATATGCGTATCCTTTAATATAATATACGCATATATTTATCTTTTTTTTAATTAAATGCTATTATAACTAAAAATTTTTATTCTAATCTGCCACCGTCCATATCGATTTGAATAACTTCTTCATTTGAATTAGCTTCTAAAACAAGTTTTTCTAAATCACCTTGCAGTCTAGACATTACTATACCGATAGTAAAAGC
>Ga0181567_10003708_pt1 | contig 11310 bp, 8 predicted proteins | sample 101ome_14_FD_133761 | JGI IMG/M metagenome (GOLD analysis project Ga0181567, IMG submission 133761) | Coastal salt marsh microbial communities from the Groves Creek Marsh, Skidaway Island, Georgia - 101403AT metaG (megahit assembly) | ecosystem: Environmental > Aquatic > Marine > Intertidal zone...
CCCAGCATGAAGGTCACGAAGACCGCCACGAAGGTCAGGAAGAACATCAGGTCGTGGTGCAGGTTGATGATCCCCTGCATCACTGCCGAGGCCGGGTCCTGGAACCCCGTCTGCCACGGCTCCGGCGCGTCCATCGCGGCCCCCTGCACCCCGAGGCATCCCATTCCCAATCCACCTACACCCAGGCGCTGAAGCACGGCGAACGTCATCTTAGTGGAGGTGAAGCGCGTCATTGAGGTAGAGGCAGGTCAAGATGGTGAACACGTAGGCCTGAAGGAAGGCCACGGCGAGCTCCAGCCCCGTGAGGATGAAGACCACGCCGAAGGGCACCACGGACAGGAGCATCACGACCCCGCCCACGTGGGCCATGGACCACGCGAACCCGGCGAGGATCTTCACCAGGGCGTGGCCGGCCATCATGTTGGCGAAGAGTCGCACGGACAGGGCGATCACCCGGAAGTTGTAGGACACCAGCTCCAACAGCACCAGCATGGGGGCCAGGACGATGGGCGCGCCCTTGGGCCAGAACAGGCTGAAAAAGTGGGCGCGGTGGGTCTCCAACCCCAGGATGTTGATGCCCGCCCACAGGCTGCCCCCCAAGGCGAGGGTCACGGCGATGTGGGACGTGGTGGTGAAGGCGTAGGGCACCATGCCCAGCATGTTCGACGCCAGGATGTACAGGAACGTCGCCGCGATCAGGGGGAAGTACACCGAGGCCTTGGCCCCGGCGCTCTCCTGGAGCAGGGTCCTCACGAACCCGTACCCGTCCTCGACCGCCGCCTGGTACCGTCCCGGCACCACCATGGCCCGGTCCCCCGAAGGCGCCGCCGCCGTGAAGGCGTAGACGATCAGGGCCACGGCCAACACCATGAACAACGCCGAGTTGGTGAAATCGGCGTACCACACCCCCCAGTGCAGGGGGATCAACGGGAACAACTCAAACTGGGCCAACGGGGACGCCATGGCCACCCGTCCCACCCCGGCGCCCAAGGGCGCCCCGGGCAGGGCCGCGGCCATCCACGCCACGAGCAGTGCGGAAAGGTGCATCGTCATCGGAGGTCGGAAGGGAGGGAGGGGGAAGGGACGCTTAAAGGGCACGGGACTCCTCACCGCCCACCCTGGCCTCGGCCTCGACGGCCGCGGCTGGGGTCGGGAACACCATGGAACCCTCTCCGGCCCCCGCCGCGTGGCGTGCGGCCGTGGCCCACACGCCCGACGTGGCGGCGCCCAACGTCTCCAGGGTCGCCGTGGGACGCCCCAACGCCTGGCCGACGAAGGTCAACGCCTCCCCGGCCTCCACGAGGGCCGGACGGGACGCGTCGGCCAAGGTCTCCACCAGGGGCGCCGTGGCCCCCTCGAGGGCGGCCTGGGCCTCAGCCCACGGGGTGTGGGCTTCCGCCACGGCGATCTGGGTGCGCAGGCGCGCGGCCTGGGCCTCGCTGTGGGTGGCCATGGCCGCCCTCAGGCTCGCCCCCCGGGCGTCCAGGGCCTCGCCGATGGCGTCCCCGAACCGGGAGTAGACGAACAGCCCAAAGGATCCGGTGGCCGCCAACACGACGGTCTCCACGTTGAGGATCAAAATCTGCTGAGCCAACAGGGACAGGGCCATCAGGCCCAACACGGCCTTCTGAGGGGCCGTCATCGTGGCGTAGGTGGGCATGGAGACGACGCGGCGGAATTACAGGGTGGGTTCCTCCAAGAGGGCCAACCCCGCCTCCGCCGCCACCCCGGGGGCCGCCGCGGCCCGGCCGTCGTAGGTCGGAGCGAGGTGGGCCGTGGCCTGGCCGTGGAGCCAGGCGTGGGCCGCCATGGCCCCCGCAGGGGCCGCCACGGGCCACGGCGTGGCCGTCCCCGTCCCCGCTGGGGCGGACGCCCCCGCCTGGGCCGTGGTGCCGCGCAGGGCCTCGAGGGTCCCCCCGAGGGCCTGGGCCATGGCCACGTCCAAGCCCTGAGACGACGCCCCCTTCGCCCCCTCGAGGGCCGGGGCCTCGGTCAGGGCCGCCACCATGCGGGTCCGCGCCTTCAACCCGCGCGCCATGGCCGGAAGGCCGGTCTTCGCGAGGAACAGGTACAGGGTCCCGAAGGTGATCAAAAACCAGAAGACTTGACCAAACCAGGTCATCTTATCCAATTGAGGCATGAAACGGGCTAGGAGGGGTCCAGGGAGGGGAACGAGCAAGAGACGCGACGGGCGAAGGGGACACGACGCGAGGACACGGCCGAGAGGAGACGGGGGAAGGGGACCCGGACGGACGTCCCACCCCCGGCCCTTCGGCCCCCCGAGGCCCCCCTGGCCCTTCGGCGCCGAAGGAGGGGAAGGCCTCGGGGAGGGCCGAAGGGTCCGGGGGCAGCGCCTGGCACGGGATCCCCCCCTCACCTTGCGGGCCTAGAGCCTGAGCCTCGGGGGCCCCTAGGCCATGGGCGGACCCCGAGGCTCCGGGGAGGGGGGGACGCGAGGCAGGATGGGACGCCGCGCCCATGGATCCCCTGAAGCCCCCGACCCACGGCCGAGTGCTCAGGGGGAGCGCCCATGCCCATGGCCTCCCCAAGATGGCCCCCACCCTCCTCCCGTACGGCCTGGCGTGGGCCGGGGGACGCCCGAACGCCTTCAAGCCTTTCGGCCTTTAGGCCTTAGGCCTTCGGTCCCCCGGCCCTAGGGCCTCCGCGCACGGAGGGCCCGAGGAAGCAGCGGGATTCAAACCCGCGGAGGGGCGAGCCCCTCAACGCCTTAGCAAGGCGACGCTTTCGATCGCTCAGCCATGCTTCCGTCGGTCCAACACGCCCCGAAGCCCCATGGGCTCGGGGCCCTCGGACCCGTCCATGAGGGCGGGGGGGCCTGGAGGCCCCCCTTCACCCTCCCTGAGGTCGCCCTAGATCCCCCAAGAGTCGAACTTGGCTCTCCTGCGCCGGAAGCAGGCGTGCTGCCGATCTACTAAGGATCCACCCACGGAAGGGGCCTCCCCCCCGGGCGCATCCCGCCCGGAGGGACGTCGGCGACGCGTCGAGGCCCACGGGCCTCCCGCGCCGTCCGATCCGAGCCTTACTCCCAGTCCAGCGCCCCTTGACGGAACTCGTAGACGAACCCCAAGGTCAAAATGGCCAGGAACACGGCCATGCTCAGGAACCCGAACATGCCCACGTCCCCGAGCACCGTGGCCCAGGGGAACAGGAAGGTGACCTCCAAATCGAACACGATGAAGAGGATGGCCACCAGGTAGAAACGCACGTCAAACGGAGCACGCGACGAGTTGAAGGGATCAAACCCACACTCGTACGCGGAAATTTTCTCGGGATCGGCTTTCGGCGACGCCACCGCCAGGGACAGGCCCAGGATGATGAGGGCCAGGGCCAAGGCGAAGGCGATCTGCACGAGCATGGGCACGTACGCGGTCATGGCAGGGCGAACGGGGGTTCGAAGGGGCAGGTCGGCGGCAAGAGGGACGCAACACACCACGGACGTCGGCCTCGTGGGCCTTCGCCCCTCGCCTCGGAGGCCCGAAGGGCCGAAGGGCCGAAGGGCCGAAGGGCCTCAGAGGCCGAGGGCGCGAAGGCCCGCGAGGCGAGGGTTCAGGTCCGGCCTTACTTGGGCTGGCCCGTCAGGTAGGCCCACCACCCGCGGGTGGCGGGGGCCTGAGGGGCCTCCAACGTGCCGTCGGGCCCGGGGTGGGCCATGGCCCTCTCGAGGGCCTCGAGGGCGGCGACCTTGGCCATGGTGAAGGCGGACTCGGACTCCCCGACCCACGGGGTCGACGGCGGCGTCACCTGGGCCGTGAAGTCGGGCAGGGTGACCTCGGCCACGGCGTCGGCCCACCCCACCACGGCGTCGGGCACGGCCATCAGGGCCACGGTCACCGCCAGGGTCACCGCGACCACCCCCTGGGTGCCCGCGGTCAGCCCGCCCTCCACCCGACGCACGGGCGGCGCGTAGCGGTCGGAGTAGGCGGGCGAATCCTCGGCCTCAAAGGCCGGGTGCGCCGCCCGGAACGCCGCCGAGGGACGCAGGCGCCCCGTCGCGGGATCCCGCGCCGGGTCCGCCTCCAGGAACATGGCCGCCCCCACCACCCGCAGGTAGTAGTAGGCCGCCACCACGGACATGGCCGCCCCGAAGGACGCCAGGCCGTAGGCCTCGGCTTGGATCAGGGCCATGAAGACGTTCATCTTGGCCAGGAAGCCCGCCAACGGCGGGATCCCCGCCATGGAGAGGACGAAGGTCATCAAGGCCACCGCCGCGCCGGGGTTCCGGCCGTACAAGCCCTTGAGGTCGTCCACGGTGGTCCTGAAGGCCAGGTACGCGTGGCCCGACCGGTTGATCCACACCGTCCTCAACGAGGCCACCAGGGCCAAGGCCCCCACGGTGGCCGCCACGTAGGCCAGGGCGTAGACCACCAGGGCCGCCGTCCCCGCCGTCGTGTTCACCGCCAAGGCCAAGCCCATGTACCCGATGTGGGCCACGGCCGAGTAGGCCAGGATGGCCATGAGACGCCGCTCCTGGAGGGCCCCGAAGGTGCCCACCGCCAGGGACAGGGCGGCCACGAAGGCCATTCCGTCGGCGCCCCACACCCCGATGGCCCCGGCCGCCTCGACCCCGAGGGTCGCGAAGACCTCAGGGACGAGGCGTCCCAGGAAGCCCAGCATGCCCAGCTTGGGCACGGTCGCCAGGAGGGCCACCACCGGCCGCGGGGCCGCCGTGTAGACGGCGGGCACCCACTGGTGGAACGGCGCCGCCCCCAGCTTCCACGCCACGCCCACGCCCAGGAAGGTCCACCCCAGGGCCAACGTGACGGTCACGCCCCCGGCGTGGCTCTCCGGCCCCCACTCGAAGGCGTTCCCGGCCCTCGCCGCCAGCCACGCGCCGTGAAGCGCCAGGGCGGCGAGGTCCGTGGTGCCCGTGGTCTGGTAGAGCACGGCGATGCCCAGGAGCATCATCCCCGAGGCCAACGCCCCCAGGATGAAGTAGGTCAACCCGCCCTGGATCGCCGCCGCCTCGTGGGTTCGGGACGCCACGAGGATGTACCCCGCCAACGCCCCAAACTCCAAGGCCACGTAGAAGGCCAAGAGGTCCGCCGACGACACCATGAGCATGGCCGCCAACGTCACCCAGAGCACCAGCCACGTGAACTCGTACCGGGCCATCCCCTGGGCCGTCAACGCGTGCCCCGTGGCCAGGAGCACCCCGGCCCCCGCCAACGCGATCAACGCTTTCCACGTCTGGGTGAAGGCGTCCACATGGAGCATCCCCCTGCCCACCGTGGCCATCCTGCCCAAAGGCACGCCGGGCCCCACGGGGCCCGTGAGGCTCAACCCCGCCGCCAGCACCAGGGCCAGGGCGGCCATGGCGTTCACGGCGGGGAACACGTCCTCCTTCGCCTCCTTGGGCCACGCCACCGCATAGGCCATGAGGATCAGGGACACCGCCGCCAGGTACCCCTCGGCCAGGGCCCTGGGGGCATCCCCCGCAAAGTACGCCGCGAAGCCCGCCTTCGGCGTCCCCGCGACCATGGGCTCCCAGGCCGCCCCCTCGGGCGCGGCCTCGAAGGCGCACGCGGCGCCCCCGCCGAGGAGGGTCCGCGCGCCCTCCAGGATCCCGACCCTCGCCGTCCATCCCAGGCTCGTCGCCGTCTCCAGCACCGTCCTCATCGTCCTCATCGTCCTCAGGTCGGTCATGAGAAAAAGGGGGGAGGGAGGGGGGAGGTTAGCGTGACGCCGGGCCGGATCCCACCAGGGACGCGAACCACCCGCTCCAGGTGCGGGCGGGGGCGGTCGGCACCCCTTGGCTCAGGTCCACGCCCCGGCCGAACCAGGGGTGGGACTCGGGGACCATGGCCCCGAGGTTGGTGCCCGCGGCCACCTCCCCTTGGAGATCCTCGATCACCAGGGTGGTCAGGCTCTTGGGCAAGCTCGCCCTCCAGTGGAGGGGATCCACAGGGCGGCCGGTGGCCTCGGCGTGGGCCGCCGCCACCCGATCCAAACGGCCCTGCCACGCGATGCGGTGGGCCTCCGCGGCCGCCTCCGCCTCCTCGTGGGTGGCGAAGGTCCCCCTCACGTCCACGAGGAAGGGCTCCCCGAAGCCCCGGGGATCCATCCCCACGATCCTGCCCACCACGGCGTGGATCTTGGGCGCGGCGGCGAGGGCCTGGAGGGCCGACCTGTCCCCGGTGCGGACCGCCTCGGCCCCCAAGGCCATGAGGGCCGAGGTGGGCAGCCTCGCCAAATCCAGCCTGGGCCCCCGCACCACGGCGTCGTGGAGGGTCTCCACCAGGCCGTAGGACGAGGCGTGAAGCACGTGGAGCACGGGCTCAGGGTAGACCCCCAGGAACACGACCCCCACGGCCAAGGTGCCCAGCATGGCGAACTCCCGGGAGGAGACGTCCATGAGGACGGGCAGGGTGGTCTTCAGGTGGCCGTAGGACACCCGGTTGTACAGCCACAGGCTGTACGCCGTCCCCAGGAAGGTCCCCAGCACGGCCACGATGGCCGCCGTGCGGTGCTCGGCGTAGAGGCCCTGGAGCACCAGGAACTCCCCGGGGAAGCCCGAGGTCCCGGGCACGGCCATGGTGCCCAAGGTCATGAGGAAGAAGAAGGCGGTGAACACGGGCATGGCCTGGACCACCCCGCCGTAGTAATCCAGCACCCGGGTCTTGGTCCGCTCGTAGGCCATCCCCACCAGGAGGAAGAGGCCCGGGGACACGATCCCGTGGCTGATCATGGCGAGCATGGCCCCCTCCACCCCCTGGGCCGTGAAGGCGAAGATGCCCAAGGTGCCGTAGGCCATGTGGGCCACGGACGAGTAGGCGATCACCTTCTTCCAGTCGGTCTGACGCAGGGTCGTGGCCGAGGCGTACACGATGGCCACGAGGCTCATGGTGATCACCAGGGGCTGGAAGTAGACGCACGCCACGGGGAACAGGGGCAAGCTGAAGCGCAGGAACCCGTAGGTCCCCATCTTCAGCAGGACCCCGGCCAGGATGACCGACCCCCCCGTGGGCGCCTCGGCGTGGGCCTCAGGCAGCCACAGGTGGAAGGGCACCATGGGCACCTTCACCGCGAACGAGGCGAAGAACAGCAGGAAGAGCACCTTCTGCAGGGTCGGATCCAAGGCCAACTCCCGCACCGCCAGGTAGGACGAGCTCCCCGCCAGGGACGTGAGCACGAGGATCCCCAGCAGGAGCAGGATGGACCCCGCCAACGTGTAGAGGAAGAACTGGTACGCCGCCTTCACCTTCCGGGCCCGGGACCCGAAGGTCCCGATGACCAGGAGCATGGGGATCAACACGGCCTCGAAGGCCACGTAGAACAGCACCAAGTCCAACAGGGTGAACACCGCCGCCACCAAGGTGCCCAGGCTCAAAAAGAGCACGGCGTAGGTCTTCTGCTGGGTGGGACGCACGTGGTGCCACCCCGCCATGAGGCAGATGGGCAGCAGGGCCGCGTTCAACATCACGAAGGGCAGGCTCAACCCGTCCACCCCCAGGACCGCGTGGCCCGCCGCGTCGTGGACCCCCTGGGGCCCTTCGAGGCCCTCCAAGGTCCAGCCCCGCTCGGGGGCGCCCACGAAGGCGGTCACGGGGAACTGGAAGGCGGCGGTGGTGGTGTCGAAGGCCAGGTAGAGCATCCCCGTGGCCACCACGGTCGCCATGGCGAAGGCCATGGCTACGGACTGGATGCGCCGGGCCTCGGGCGCCGCGTCCCAGAGGCCTTTGCCCCGGGGCGGCGTCACGGCGTCGGACGTGGGGGACGGGAGCACCGCCACCACGGCCGCCCCCACCAGAGGCAACAGCACCACGATCAGGAGGAGGTTCGCCCTCAACGGGTCCACCACCCCCTGAATCAGGGCGTAGATCACGTAGTCGTACCACGCCCACTGGGTCAAGGCGTCGATCTCGGGGTACATCCCCGGGACGGACGCCGCCCTGCCGGACGTGGGAATCGCCGACGTCACGGACGTCAGCGGCCTGAAGGGCGAGAGGGGCGTGGAGGTCATGAGCGGTCAACGGGGGGGACGGGGGAGGAGGGGACGGACGAAGAAGCCCGGGCCGGCGCGGCCGGACGGGCGAGGGACGGAGTCACGCCGCGCGTCAGGCCGCGCGTCAGGCCGTGGCGTCGGGCGGCGTGGCGCAGCTCCGCCGCCAGGGGCGCCGTGCGGGCGCGGACCGTGGCCGTCAGCCACGCCCCGGCCTCCCGCACCAGGCCCCGAGGGCCCGGGCGGACGCTCGCCTCCACCGCCGGGGCGTCGGCCGGAGCCCCCCCGTCCCACGCGGCCTGGGCCGCCTGGAGACGCTGGGTGTGGTCCAGCCTCAACGACACACGCTGCACCCCCAACGCGATCACCCCAAACGCCCCCAGCATCGCCACCGCCTGGAACGGCCACGCCGCCTCCAAAGTGGGCGCCATGACGCTCTCGAGGGCGTCGGGGTCGGGGGCGTTCAGGACCGCGTGGGACGTCAACGGCTTCAGGGGCACCACCCCCCTCTCATCCAGGGCCACCTCGGTCCCGAGGGCCTCGAGGTCGGTCTGGGTGCCCTTCGTGCCGCCCAGGGCGTGGTAGCCCCAGCGGAACATGGCGACGGGGATGTAGGCCATGAGGCCCATGAAGGCGGCGGTGAAGAGCACGGTGTACGCGTAATTCAAATCCTCCGACAGGCTGGTCCCGCTGGGCGAGAACCGAGGGTCCCTAAGGAAGAAGGACGGGTCGAGGAAGAGGCGGTACCAGAAGTCCTCGGACCCCCGGAGGGCGTTCATGAGGGCGCCCAGCTTGGGGTCCGGATCGTCCAGGGTCACGGTGAGGGCCAGGCCCGTGAGGAGGGCCACCGCCCCCACCACGAAGGTCAGGGTGTAGTGCTGGAGGGACCCCGTCTGAAGGGCCGTCACCTGACGGTGAAGGAAGCCCGCCCCGGCCACCAGCCCCGTGGGTCCGAAGACCTCGAAGGCCCCCTTGTCCAGGGCCTTCAGGGAGCCGTGGTACGCCCACGCCACCACGGGCCGGGCCAGGAAGGCGTTGATCACCCCGTCGAAGTACCACCGCTGGTTGGCGAAGGCGTACGCCGTCTGCACCCACGGACGCCGCTTCATCGCCCACCCCCACGCCATGCCCCCCCGGGTGGAGACGGCGTAGGCCACGAGGAACCCCCCGGCCACCATGGCCAGGGGCACGTGCTTGATGAAGGTGGGCAGGGTCTCCATCTCAAAGGACGCGGACGACGCCCCCGGCCTGAGGCTCAGGGCGGCGCCCCAGTAGGCCGTGCCCTGGCCCATGGCCGCGTCCTTGGCCAGGTACCCCACGGCCAAGCTCACGCAGGCCAGGATCCCCAGGGGCAGCGCCATGAGCACGGGGGCCTCGTGGACCCCGGCGTAGGTGGCGGCCTGAGGGGCGTTGGCCCGGTTGAGGAAGGTCAGGTTCACCAGACGGAAGGAGTAGTAGGAGGTGCAGAAGGCGGCCATGAGGCCCAAGGTCCAGGCGAAGCGTCCCGAGGCCGTGAGGGTGGCGTAGGCCCCCTCGAGGATGGGGTCCTTGGAGTAGAACCCGGCCAGGAAGGGGAAGCCCACCAGGGCCAGGGTGCCGATGCCCATGGCCGTCGCCGTGAAGGGCAGGAGGGTTTGGAGGCCCCCCAGCTTGCGCATGTCCTGCTCATCCCCCACGGCGTGGATCACCGACCCCGCCCCCAGGAACAGCAGGGCCTTGAAGGCGGCGTGGGTGGCCAGGTGGAAGACGGCCAAATCGTACTGGGACAGCCCACAGGCGAAGACCATGTACCCCAGCTGGGAACAGGTGGAGTAGGCGATGACCCGCTTCAAATCGTTCTGCACCACCCCCACGGTCCCCGCGAAAAGGGCCGTGGCGGCGCCCCACACGGCCACCACGTTGAGGACCCCGGGGGTCCTCTCGAGCAGGGGGGACATGCGCGCCAACAGGAAGACCCCCGCCGTCACCATGGTGGCGGCGTGGATCAGGGCCGACACGGGGGTGGGGCCCTCCATGGCGTCGGGGAGCCAGGGGTGCAAGCCCAGCTGGGCCGACTTCCCCACGGCGCCCCCGAAGAGGAGCAGGGCGATCAGGGAGAGGGCGTGGACCTCGACGCCCCCCAGGGACACCGTGGCCCTGCGCACCTCGGCGTTGAGGCTGCCGAAGAGGGTGGCGTAGTCCAACGCCCCCGTGAGGTCCACGAGGGCCAGCAGGGCGAGGGCGAGGAAGCAGTCCCCGACCTTGTTGCAGAGCATGGCCTTGAGGGCCGCCTTGTTGGCCCCCAGGCGGGTGTACCAAAAGTTGATGAGGAGGTACGAGGCCACCCCCACGCCCTCCCACCCGAGGAAGAGCTGGAGGAGGTTATCCCCGGTCACGAGGATCACCATGGCGAAGGTGAAAAAGGAGAGGTAGGCGTGGAACCGGGGCAGATGGGGGTCCGTGGCCATGTAGGCGATGGCGTAGAGGTGCACCAGGGCCGACACCCCCGTGACCACCACGAGCATGGTGACCGTCAGGGCGTCGAACAACAGGCCCCACTGCACCGCGAAGGCCCTGGACTGAACCCAGGGCCCCCCTTCGAGGTGCACGGGGGCCCCCCCGAGGCCCACCTCCACCCACGCCGTGACCGCCAGGACGAAGGTGGCCATCACCAGGGCCGTGGCGAGGGCCGGAGACCCCCGCCGCCCGAGCCAACGGCCGCCAAACCCCGCTCCGAGCGCCCCGAGAAGAGGCAATGCGACGATGGACGTGTACATGGCGCCGTGAAGGGAAGGAGGAGGACGAACGTACGTCAAGAACCGACCGTCGGGCCCGTAAGGGACTTCGGGGGCCCGAACCGAACCACTCAAGACCCAAGGCCCAAGGCCCAAGGCCTAAGACCCAAGGCCTAAGACCCAAGGCCTAAGACCCAAGGCCTAAGGCCCAAGGGTCCAAAGCCGGGCCCCCCATCCCGTCGGCCCCCAGGGCCTCCGGCCCGAGGGGGCGTGACGCGGCCCTGGCGCCCTGCGGGCGTGGGCCCCCGGGCCCACGCCCGCAGGGGGCCCAGAGGGCCAGGGCTGCGAGGCCTGCAGGGGCCCCGCTCCCCGGGGACGCACCGTGGCTGCGTCCGGCACCGAGGGGGAGACGGGAAGCGGGCGCCCCCAGGCCGGAGGCCCGAAGGCCTCACCGCTGAGGGATCCAGAGTCTCCTGGGACTCGAACCCAGATATCCCACTTGGAAGGAGGGCGCTCTGCCCTTGAGCTAGAAACTCGCACACGGGGAGAGTCTCCTGGGACTCGAACCCAGATATCCCACTTGGAAGGAGGGCGCTCTGCCCTTGAGCTAGAAACTCCCATGCCCTCGCGACAACG
>Ga0181567_10003709_pt1 | contig 11308 bp, 18 predicted proteins | sample 101ome_14_FD_133761 | JGI IMG/M metagenome (GOLD analysis project Ga0181567, IMG submission 133761) | Coastal salt marsh microbial communities from the Groves Creek Marsh, Skidaway Island, Georgia - 101403AT metaG (megahit assembly) | ecosystem: Environmental > Aquatic > Marine > Intertidal...
ATTTGACATGGACGGGTTAACGCAAAAGCAACCCGGAGACTACTATAAAATTATTGGTTCTGGTTATGTAAAGATTGGGACAGCCGCAGCATTCTACGTTAATGCCGGGGATAGCCTCATCTGGAACCCAGACGGGGGACTAGACAAGTTTGATAATACCAACAGTGAGGTTTCCGGAACAGACCAGTTTATTACCGTTTCTGGAAGCACAGACACCGGATTTGCTGTTGATGTTGCCGCAGAGTTTAAGGCCCGGATGTCCACCGTGGAGTCCCGTGCAGACAGCATGGATAGTTTGGTTGCTGCAAACCAAACAGCCACAGGGATAGCCTCAGACGGTTCTTATGTCCCCAGTGTTGGCTCTAACTACATTGCCACAGCAACCAGTGTCCACGATGCTACCATTAAGCTGGACACCAGTTTAAAGGCTGTTAGTGATGCACTCGACACTGAAACCAGCAGAGCAACCACGGCAGAGAATGCCATTGACACCCGTTTAACCACGGTTGAAGCACAGGTAAATGGAAACATTGGTGACAAGAGCAATCTAACCACCGATGATAAGACTAACATTGTTGCCGCAATCAATGAGGTTGACGGGCAGAACGACAGCAACAAGCAAGCAAGCGAGGACCGGGACACCACCATCCGGACAGCCTTGGGTATTGCCGCAGACGGTTCTTGGTCCAAGGGTGTTATTAACGACACCCTCAACCCCGGAGATGTGGCAACGGCATTGTCCAACGTGGAGACAGAAGTTACCACAGGACAGTCCACCCTCAATGCCCGTGTCAATGACTTGCTAGCCTCTATTAACAGCAAGATTTACAAGTACGCTTCCGCAAGTGCGGCACTTGCCCACAACTTCAACCACGCACTTGGGACCACAGACTTGAATGTTCAAGTGTGGGTGCAAGACCCAAGTGGAGCATGGCGCAATGACATTGTGCCAGTAACAGTGGTTGACGATAACAATATCGGATGTCTGTTGACCCAAGCAGCACAGGTAAAAATCCTTGTAACAGCCGTAACAGCCGCAACAGCAAACGCAGCATAAAACGGTTTAATCTGGCCCCAGAAATGGGGCCACACCAGAACAAGGAGTTTTTAAAATGGCAGAGCAAAGACTGTTGAACACCGTAAGGGCACACGGGCACCTTATCATTCCAAACATTGAAGAAGGCGAGGATTTTCCACCAACTGCTTATGACGGTGAGTTGGTGATGAAGCAGGGCCAGTTATGGAACTACGGCACTATGTCTGGTGTTACGAGTTGGCACCCGATTACCCAGCCCAAAGCAACTTATGTCCACAACCAAGCAGTAGCATCAGAGACTTGGAGCATTACCCACGGACTAAACAATCAGTTTTTGATTGTGACTGTCTACAGCAATAACACCACGGATGGAAGCTATAGGCTAGTTGCAAATCCTCCCGTGACTTTCCTTGATGACAATAATATTGAGATTCCTTTTTCTGACCCCGTAAGTGGCAGAGCAGTCTTGTTGGCACAGGGTGGTGCTGCTAGTTCTACGCAAGTGGTTGTTCCAAAACTTGAAGAATTCAGAGCAGAAATGGAAGCCCTTTACAAAGTGGAAACCAGACCTAATGGGAGGCAAAGAATGACCATCATGGAGGCAGTCTAATGGCAACTGAATTACGAGTGGACTATCTGGTCTGGCTGGATGGCAATGGGAATGAACAGACCACACCTTCCAGCACCTTGCCGTCCGGAACACGTTTAACCTTTAATAATAGTAATGCTCCGGTGGGATGGACAAAAGACACTAGCCACAATAATAAAGCGTTACGAATAATAAACGGTTCAACGGTTAGCAATGGCGGAAATGTTTCTTTTACTTCAGCGATGAAATCGCATGGAGTTTCCGGAAATGTCTCAACGAATGTCTCAACGAATGTCTCAACGAATGTCTCAACGAGTGTTTCAGTCTCCAATCGTGCTTTGAATTCGACTGGCTACATGCCAAGCCACAGGCACTACACAACTGCGAGGCATAACAAGAACAATAGCGATGGATCAAGTGCAAACGCCTATTCTGCCAATAGATACACAGCAAAATATCAGTACACAAATTACCAAGGCGGTAACGGTTCCCACAATCACGGGGCCAATGCAAGTTCCAATGCGAGTTCTAATGCAAGTTCCAATGCGAGTTCTAGTTTCAGCGGAACGGCAATCAATATGTCGGTCCAATACGTAGATTTTATTATAGCACAAAAGGATTAAATCATGGAATTAACTTGGATTGCTTACTCAAAAAATCCTCAAGCAGTTGTCTTTAATTTTCTAGATGAATTCATGAGATTCAGTGTTGAGGATGGAGCAGACTTTTCAAAAATCGACCAAAGCGTTGAATCTGCACAATTTGACAAAGACGGAAATTCTTTTGTCCAGAGATTAAACGAGGAAGGAATACCAGAGGACCAAAAAATAAAATCTTTGAGCGAAATTCCGGGAATAGAAATTTTTCAAAAGATGTTTAATCAACTCTTGAAAGATAGAGAAGTTTCACCTCCTACAAAGGAGGATTTATTAAATGAATTGAGAGAATTACGGGATGTGAAGTTGCAGAAGGCGGACATTCAGATTTTAAGGTATCTGGAGCAAGGTTTGTCAGCGCCTAGTGAATGGATAGCTTACAAACAAGCATTGAGAGACATCCCATCTGAAATTGAAACGGGGAAGATCCCGGCACCTACTGCTGAAAAAGAAACTGATAATATTTATGTGGATGATTATCAATTCGTTTTTAATTACTGGCCCATAGAGCCGTAAAGTTGACGTTCATTGAAACTTATTGGCTAGACAAAGGCATCTGTGAGAAAATCATAGAGTGGTTTGAACTTCAGACCACTCACAAATATGATGGCATTAGTGGAGAGCATGAAGTCCAGCCAGACATAAAAAGATGCACAGAAACCATATTAAGCCAAGACCCATATCTATTTCACCTATACATGGCAGAGTTATCTTTAATTCATCGTCATTTCCGTGAAAAGTATGACTACTTCCAAAGACAAGCGGTTGTCATAACAGAAAACATAAATGTCCAAAGATACTTTGGTGGTGAGGGGTATTTTGCCACACACACAGAACGGGATTTTCTAAGCCCTATGCGTGAACTGGTTTTCATGACTTATCTAAATGATGTCAAGCCAGTGACCAAAAAAGGTTGTGAAGGTGGTACGGAATTCATTTGGCAAAAAGAAAAAGTGCAGGCAGAAGCTGGGAAAACTTTAATTTGGCCTGCTGGGTATACTCACATGCACAGAGGGATAATACATCCAACAGACACCAAATACATCGTCACGGGCTGGTTTAATTTAACAGAATAAAAGGCACTTATGGCGGCTACACCCGATGTTGAACTAGAATTAGATTTTCTAGTTTGGAAAGACAAAAACGGAACGGAACAAATTACTCCAGCCCATACTTTCCCATCTGGTACAAAACAGATTTTTTATCAATCAAATGCTCCAGTTGGATGGACAAAAGACACAAATCATAATGATAAGGCATTGCGTGTTGTAACGGGTACGGTGAGTTCTGGAGGTAATTCTTCATTTTCTTCTGCAATGGCCTCAAGAGGCATTTCCGGAAATGTCTCAACGAATGTTTCAACGAATGTTTCAGTCTCAAATCGGCCTTTAAATTCAGTAAGCCAGATGCCAAGCCACAGGCACTACACGACTGCAAGGCATAACAAGAACAATAGCGATGGATCTACAGCAAACGCCTATTCTAGCAACGGCTATACTGCAAAATATCAGTACACAAATTACCAAGGCGGTAACGGTTCCCACAATCACGGGGCCAATGCAAGTTCTAATGCATCCTCTTCTTTTACCGGGACAAATCTCGACATGAGAATAAAATATGTTGATGTCATTATAGCCGCAAAAGATTAAAAAATTATGAAAATCAAAACGGAAACGAATTGCCCCTTAAACGGATTTAAAAAGTGCAAAGGGCTTGATTGTGCTTGGTTTATTCAAATTCGGGGGCAGAATCCAAACACTGGTGAAGAGGTTGATGATTGGGGGTGTGCAATGGCATGGCTACCCACCTTGATGGTTGAAAACGCCCAGCAGAGCAGACAGACAGGTGCAGCAGTGGAGAGTTTTAGGAATGAAATGGTGAAGGCTCAAGAGGCATCTGTTAGAGTGCTGGCGGAATCCCAAAGACTTTTGCAATGACTAGCTTTCTGGGTTTGGCGTTATTGGCAACCACACAATTAGACTACCCATCCGGTTTAATAAACCATTTTATGTCCTTTTGTGGGACGGGTGTTAGGAATGAATTGATTTTAAAAGGGTTCCCAAATGCGGTAGCCACACAAACTGCTGTCCTTCAGTGTGCTTGTGTTATGGACAAGATACGGTTGTCTATGTCCTCTGACCGTTTTGTGGGCTTAACCCAAGAACAACAGAAAGACCTTTCTTTACGGTTTGCGTATCAGTGTGCAGGAGTAAAAGAACCTGCACAGGAAGTAGACCCAATCTAATTTTAACAAGGTTTTAAAATGGATTTAAGACCGTGGTATATACCGGAGGCAATGGCCCAAGACCCGTCCAGTATGCTTCCACAAGTGCAGGGGAACGTAATGCAGGGTGCAGAATTTATAAGTGTGTTTGCAGATTTAGGGGGAACCCTTGGGAGTCTAACCTTTGCTGGTTGGTTGCTGGTCCGGTTGCTGGCAATGCACGACAAGGAAAGACAACAGATGAGGGAAGCCTTCACAGCAGAGAGGGTAAGAGTACGAGATGAAAGAGAGAAAGAAAGAACGGAGTGGAATGAAGAAAGGCGGACCCATTTAGATAAGGATTCCAATAGTGATGCCGCAATGGTTGCCGCTATGGAAAAGTCCCAGACCAACCTCCTGCAAATCGTACAAACCACACAAACTACAATTGGGGATTTATCCAAGGTGTTGGAAGCCCATAGCCATGAATTGAAGGCCAGCATCTTAGAGTTAAAAATGGCTGTTGCTACCAATTTTGACCGTGTCCATCAGAGATGGGACGGTGAAGAACGGAGGACAACGGGAAACGGGGGAAGGTCCTCTACTTCCCGGAAGTCTTCCGGTAATTCTTAATTTTAAAAACCGTGAAAGGGTGCCATGTCTACCAAGAATTTTGATTTTACCATTGTCCAAGGTTCCACCCATGACATTACCGTGGAATTTTATGATGATGACAACCTCCCCCGGACACTAACCGGAAATGATTTTAAACTGGACTGTAAGCAACACCCAAACAGCCCAGAGATTATTTTTAGTCTGTCCTCAGTAAGTGGACAAATTACCGTGGATGGAACCACCACCAACATGATCCACCTAATACTTGACCATACCACCACCAAGTCCATGTCTTTTACCAAAGGGTTTTATGACATGGTCATGTATGACAGCACCAAAGCAAATGTAGAAGTGTTGATGTCCGGGACCTGTTCTTTGGTCAAGACCATTACCCGTTTGCCGTGAACTGGAAATTATTGTGGGCTGTTCTGCTCATGGTGTCAGTGCTGGGGGGTTGCTCCAGCACCCCAGCCTGTCATTTAAACGGAACGTTCCAGATTAAGTTTAACCCCTGTGACGGTAAAAAGCCCACCAAGCTAGAGTTGCGTAGAAGAAAATCTGCTCACAGGCTATAGAAACGCATGAAAAGCAAGAGGAATATGGTTACTTATGCAACCCTTGTTATTTTGGCAGCAATTGCAACCACCCTTTATTTGGGTTTTACGGGGTATTAAAAAATGGCTTTAGTTCATATAGACGCAATAACTACCCGTTGTCCTTATTGTGGACAGACCAACAGAACCAAGTTTACAACCAACGAATGGGTTAGTGCTGGGTTTGCGTGGGTGGTCAAATGCACAAACGACTACCCCCCGGACCATTCTGACCAGAGTCTGGTAGGACAGCCATGTGACAATGGGTATGTGGCTTCTATTGAGAAGTTCCGGACCATTGCCAAGGCGTGGCAAACAGGAGTAGATTTCGACCCTTTGTTTGAGGAAGACAGCATTGTGTATCTTGACCCCTACCCCTCAGAGCCAGAGGTAGTGAATGGAACGAGTAATACACAACCACAACCGGAGGAACCTGTTGTTAGCGAACCAGACCCAATAGTAACGGATGAACCAGAAGGTCCTACACCAATTGGGTAAACAATCATTTTAAAAAGGGAATCATGGAAGAATTTATCCCTAACGTGCAGGATTTTAAAACGCAATTAAGACGGCATGAGGGAATCAGATTAAAACCTTATTATTGCCCAGCCGGGAAACTCACCATAGGGGTGGGAAGAAACTTGGATGATGTGGGAATCAATGCCCAAGAAGCGGATGTCCTGTTAGACAACGACATTGAGGATTTAGGCCGCAGGATGTTGGGACACCCAGACTTGCCCCCAATGGATGAGATAGGACCAGCCCGTTATTATGCTCTAATGAATATGGGCTTCCAAATGGGCTTTACTGGGCTGTTGAATTTCCAGAATATGCTCAAGGCACTCAGAGAACAGGACTGGGAAAGGGCAAAGAAGGAGGCACTAGACAGCCAATGGGCACGACAAACGCCCAGCAGGGCAGAGGAAATAGCAGAGATTTTAGCAACTGGTACTTGGACCTAGAAGGACGGGCACCTCTTATCCCTCAATTGCAGGGGTGCCCTAATGTTAACCTCTTCTGGGTGTTTAACAAATACCGGGGTTTTTTTTGCTTCTTACTCCTTAATGTGCATCCTGTGAGATTTGGAAGGACAGGCTAACCCCTGTCCTGTTTGCCTATGCAAGAGGGGAAAAACTTGGTTTTATGGATTTTAGTTGTAATTCTCTTCTTCATTGGCTTTTCTGTTCTAGAGTCCTTTTTGTTGCCAGATGAACTATATTTTTAAACGGTGTGTATTGCCAATTCATAGCCAATTAAAAAGGGACCTTTGCCAGTTATTGCCAATTACTGGAAAAAGTTTTTTGTGAAGATTTGGACCCGTAGAGGGCAGAAACTGCAAGGGATAGCGGTTAATCCCAGTTGTGTTAAATGGGTTCAAAAACTTGATCCAATGCCAAGCAAACATTTCATTTTAAAATCCTCCCAACCCCCTACAGAATCTAGCAATGCTGGGAACCTCCAGCACACCCTCCTTGACCCGTAGACAATTCATTGCCAAAAGTGGCAAGAGTTAGAGCAATTTCTTTATAGTATCTTCAAGAGTGATGTGGTCCCGATTCAAGTATCTCATGGTAGTGGACAAGTCCTTGTGGCCCATGAGTTTTTGAACGTGGACAGGAGACACGGAAGAGTCCGCTAAGAGGTTGGTGGCAAAGGTGTGTCTGTATCCGTGAAGAGTCTTGACCCCTTCCCCTATTCCTAGTTTTTCAAAGACCCTTTTAAAAGCTAATGATAGCCCAATACGAGTAGACCAGAAAGGTTCTTGTGTCCGTGGATCTTCTAGGTAATAAGTGGCTTGTTCTTGAAACTGGAGGAATTCCAAAAGTCTTGGGTGAATAGGTAGGGTTCTTTCTTCTCTACTTTTGACTTCATCCAGTCCGGAGGTAATGAGGATGGTTTGTCTGATTAAGTCAATCTGGTCCCATCTCATCCCCCTCAATTCACTTGCCCGTATGCCCGTGTAGCGGAGCATAAGGTGGGCACGGAAAAGCAACCTTCCCCGGAGGTCCAACAACGGTTCCAGATACTCCTCCATTGTGCCCATGTCTTCTAATGTGTAGGTCTTTGGGGCTTTGCGTGTGTAACGAATATAGGGCACCTTCAAACGTCTAGGCATTCTTCCCAATTCCCGTAGGTACTTGAGAAAAATAGCTACATCACGCATTGCAGAATTTATGGAAGCACTGGCCCAGCCTTTCTTTTTAAATGTTTCCAGCACCATCGACAGGTGCTTGACCTCTAGTTGCTCTGGCTGGTAGTGTCCAAACTTATTGGCAAAGGTTTCCAGACTGTACCCATAATGCTGGTGTGTGCTGGTGGCCCTAGACCGTTTGACATGATCCATAAATTCATTTAGACAAGCACGGACGGTGGGGGAAGCAATTACTTCATTCTTCTCCTTTATTCTGCTTTCCTCTTGGGAATACAACCGTTTTAAAATGTTGGTTCTTTCCATTTCAGAACGGGAAACAGTCCCCCGTTTTGTGTCCTTGAAGTCTAATTCATCTATTGGGATGAGGTCCCGTTTCAGACAAGTTTTCCCCTGTCTGTAAAACCTCCCGTAGTAGACTTTCCTCTTTTGGTCTTTCCCTATCTAGGTTTTTGGCCTCATAATGGTAATAGGTGTGTCTGGGTATTGCTTCCGTGATTAGTTTTAAAATCTGGGCAAATACCGTGTTTTGTAAACCGGGGTATTTCTTCCCCTCTATAATTCCCAATTCTGCAAGACGCATTACCTCTTGCAATACGGAAAGGTTTAAATTGCAGTCTGTTTCCGGAAGGGTACAAACTTCTTGAATTCCAGCATCTTTACATAATTGAAGTCTTTTTTTCTTGAGATGTTTCTCTAAGTGGTTCTGGTGTCGCAACTCCAAGACTTTTCTCCTCTTGTTTGAGGTAAGCAAGTTTTTCCAGTGCCCTAACTTGCTCCCTTAGTATTCTTAATTCTTCTTGTTCGGATTTAGCGTTAGCCCTTGGTCCTCCTGTTCCGTACAGTAGCCATTGTGTGTTATATCCCAATCTTGATAGCCCAGCGAGGATAGATTTAGGAATGTCACGGTTAACGTTTTTGGGATTTTGAACATTGCCAAGAACTTGCGGAGAAATACCCATTGCTTGGCAAAATTCTGTTTTTGTCCGGTAATGAGACATTTCAAAAAGTTCTTGCAAACGGTTCAAAATATTCTCTCTGTTCAGTGCCATTGTGTCGCCTTTATGGTAGTGGCTTCTTGCCAATCATAGGGCAAGACCAGTGCCCTTTGTGAGATAGAAAAAAAGACAAAACTTCCTGTTTTCTCTTGATAATTAACAAAGTGTTTAATAAGATTAACACATCAGATTTATAACTATCAGATGTTCGGAAATATGCAACAAAAACAAACTGAACTTTTGGAAACACTCCAGTTGCTCACCTCAGAGGTGAAGGAACTAAGGGAGCAAGTTGCCGGGTTGCGTGGTGAACTAAAGCCAGAGTTAAGCAAAACGGCAACTATTCAAAGGGTAAAGCAAGAGGAAAGGCTTCTGTCCAATGCTATTACCCGTTTTTTAACACGGGATTAAAAACCCGTTTCATCTATTTTAAAGAGGTCCAAAATGGCAAAAGAAAGGCCAGACTATAAAACCTATATTGGGGGCACAGATTCCGGTCCTATTCTGGGGAAGTCCAAGTGGAAGACGAGGACAGAGGTTTGGGAGGAAAAGACGGGAAGGGTTGAACCCCCAGACCTGTCCAATAATCAAGCAGTCCAGTGGGGATTAAAACTGGAAAAGTTGATTAGACAGGAAGCGGAGGTCTACCTTAAACGAAAAATTACGGTGCCCGGTTTCAAGCAGTCCAAAATTTTAAAATATGTGGGTGGACATATAGACGGGATGTTTAACGTAGAAAAGACGGTTGCCCTCACAATGCAGGAACAGCACAGGGCATGGGGCAAGAACAAGGGGAAGCGAACACGCAAGGAGAAGACACGGCACCTTGTAGAGTTAAAGAGTGGAAACTCATGGGTGTATAAGGACGGGCTACCAGACTACATAGAGTTTCAGTGTAGACATTACATGCACGTTTGGGATTCCCCAATTTGTCATGTGTTGGTCTTCCTTATGGACAAAAAGGAATTCCTCCGGTTTGACGTGTTAAGAGACAGGGACGTGGAGCAAAAGATGTTGGACGAGTATAGGAAGTTTTGGCTAAACGTGGAACAGAACACGGCACCCGTCCCAATGTCTGTCCAAGAGGCTCTAAGCCAAGACATCCAGATAGAGGGGCTAGGACATGCAGATTATGCAGACCTAGCGACAGTCCAAGAAGTCCAAACCCTCAAAGCGGAGATAAAAGAAAGGCAAGCCACGGTTGCAGAGTTGGAGGAACTGTTGAAAACCTCATTTATCTCTAAGAACGTGGAAGGGTTACAGCATGAGGCAAAGCCCTTGGTAACTTGGAAAGAGGTTGAAAGCAACAGGCTGGACACTAAGAGGTTGAAAGCGGAGAAGCCAGAGTTGGTTAAAGAGTACACCACCACCACCACCACCAGAACATTGAGGTATGCATGAACCAAAGAAAAAAGTACGAAATGGTAGACACCTCCAGAATGATTCAACATTGGAGGAAGGGGGGTATGTACCATGAAATGATTTTTATTCTAGGTGAAATCCATTTGATACGGAAAAGCATTTTGGAAAATAGGGAAATGTTAGAAAGGACTGGACTGTCCACAAAAGACAGGATTCCCATGACCTACGAGAAAGTGGTGGGTGGATACTGCAAAGCAGTTCATAAACGGAAAGTCCAGCCTGTCCTCTGGGATATGCTGGTCTTGAGAGATATGGCTAGATGGGTGTTAGAAAACCCTCCGGAAGTGTCAGAGGAGATAATTGGAGACATTAAGGGGAAGCCCTTGGTTCTGTACTCTGTGACATATCCCCAGCCCATCCCAGACTTGAAGGTCCACACCTTGGAGACTGTTGAAAACTACAGACCAGACGGGAGACTATGGCAAAAGGCTAAATTTTAAAACCTTGTTAAAATAACATTGCTTTATTTTAATCTGATATGTATATTAGATGAATGTCCTTTAGGGCATGTTTTTAAACTCTATTTAAAGAGGTCCAAAATGGAACTAAACAAAGACAACATCGTTAAATATGTAAAGGGTGGTCACTTGTTTAAGGATGTTCACCCAAACGAGGTGGACAAGTTCATTCAGCTATGCACGGCACGGAAGCTAGACCCATTCACAGGGGACGTAGTTGTTTCCGGTTTTCAAGGTAAGTCCAAGAATGGTAAGGAATACACCAAACTTACTTATATCATCTCAGTGGATGCCGTTATTTCACTGGCTCGACAAAACCCCCAGTATGCTGGGCACCAGTGCATTTTATCCACAAGGATGGTTCTGAACAAAAGTATCCCTTCCCAGAGCAGGATGTAGTAGGGGTAATGTGTGAGGTCTACATAAAGGGGGATGCTGTCCCCGTCAATCAGACTGCACTCCTTTCGGAGTATGGCAAGGATGCAGAGGGGCCTTGGAAATCCCACAAATCTGTCATGCTGTCCAAGTGTGCTGTTGTACTAGCACACCGGAGGGCATTGCCCACCCAGTTTGCTGGACTGTACGGGAA